>Ga0155745_142_pt1 | contig 30676 bp, 27 predicted proteins | sample RifCSPlowO2_01_FD_107399 | JGI IMG/M metagenome (GOLD analysis project Ga0155745, IMG submission 107399) | Omnitrophica WOR_2 bacterium RIFCSPLOWO2_01_FULL_41_12
GTTCGAATCCCTCCCTACCCATTTTCGCCTTAAATTAAATTGTCTGCGAAAATGGTCCTAAGGAGCGAACGAAGTGAGCGACGAAGGACATATATTAAAGATGACGCGGGTGTAGTTCAATGGCAGAACAATAGCCTTCCAAGCTATATATGTCGGTTCGATTCCGATCACCCGCTTAGTTTTGCGACGATAGGAGCAAAAATATCCCGCCATAGCGGGACCAGAAATATGCCTGAAAAAGAATTTTTAGAACCGATTTTTATTGATGCCTTTGATTTGGATGACGCTTGGTTTCAGTCTCTTAGCTCAATTCTGGAAAAAGGCCATGTCTATACTATCACCCGGGGAAGTTATGAAGGCCAAAAGCGCCTGGAATTTGATTTTGTGGTAGTCAGGGTAAAAAAGCCCGGCCATCAGATTATCCCCCTAATTCCAGAAGGGATGAGCATACCCGCGCCCACAGATATGGACTACATACAGGGCTATTTGAATTATCTGCTTACCGGCACAAAAACAGAGACTGAGGATTACACTTATGGGGAAAGGTTGGTTGAGCCAAAGGCGAGGGTAAAAGAAAATATTAACGGAAAAGAAATGGTCAAAGAAATGCCTTTAAATACCAATCAGATAGAGGAAGTAATTAAGATTTATAAAGAAAAGGGTTTTGGTACAAACCAGGCAATAATGGAAATAGGCATGCCTTCGGATATTAAATTAGCTGACCCGCCGTGCCTACGAATTATTGATACCCGGGTGCGTTATGGTAAATTGCATTTTATTTTATATTTTCGTTCCTGGGATTTATGGGGCGGGTTTCCTTCTAATTTAGGGGGGCTACAACTGGTAAAACAGTATATGGCGCAAGAGATTGGCGTAGAAGACGGAGAGATCATCGCTACCAGCAAGGGGCTGCATTTATATGAATATAGCTGGGAATTAGCCAAAATCAGAACCAATAAACCCCGCCCCTCCTCATTAAAAAGTTAAATTAGTTAAGAAAGGGCGGGGTCTGCAGATAAAATGAAAGAAAAAAAATATAAAGGCCGGGAACGCCGGCAATTTGTGAGATTAGACTATGTAACCCCGCTGGACTATAAAGTCTGTAAGAAAAAAACTATCTCTAAATTGCTTCAGGGATATACTGCCAATGTCAGTGAATCTGGTTTATTGTGTAATATAAAAGATAAAGTAAAGAAAGGCGATATCTTATGGCTTTCTTTTGATAGGGGTACGCTGTCTTTTTGCGAGGGACTGGATAAAAAAAGCCTGATTTATCAAAATGGGATAATCGGCAAAGTGGCCAGGATAGAGCAGAAAAAAAACTCTTTTGATATCGGTATCTACTTTATTGACCGGGAAGAAAAAAACTCAACCCATATCTACCCCAAGATACACTTTCTTAAATACCAGAAGCAGGACGTAGATTACGCAGCCGAAGAGAAAGAATTAGAAATAGAAGCGCCTTTAGAACGAGAACGCCAAGAAGAGCGGGAAGAAGAGCAAATTGAAGAAAATGAGGAAAATTAATATCTCGATTTTAGGTGACGGTGGTTGGGGAACTACCTTAGCGATTTTATTACAGCGTAAAGGTTTTAACGTGACCCTCTGGGGAGCATTTGCGGATTATGTTGTATTGCTCAATAAGAAAAGGATAAACACAAAATTTCTACCCGGCATCAAAATTCCCAGACAAATAGAAATTACCCATGACTTAAAGAGCGCCTTTAGAGATAAACAATTAATAATTTTTGCCATACCCTCGCAGTATCTGCGCGGGATTCTGAAGAAAAGCGAAAAATTTAATAGTTGTGCTGACGAAACAGTCTATTTAAGCGTGGTGAAAGGCATAGAAATAGGGACATTAAAAAGGATGTCTGAGGTAATCTATGAGGAGTTGGGCAGGATAAAACTAGCAGTGCTTTCCGGGCCAACTATTGCTCATGAGATAGCTAAAAATATACCCAGCGCAGCAGTGATTGCCGGTCATGATAAAAATCTGAGGAAATATCTGCAAGGAATTTTTATGACCGAAAGATTCAGGATTTATACTAATGACGATGTGATTGGCGTGGAATTAGGAGGGAGTTTTAAAAATATCATTGCCATTGCCTGCGGTATATCGGATGGCTTAGGGTTTGGCACAAATACTAAGGCCGCGCTTTTAGCGCGGGGTTTAGCAGAAATTTCCCGGCTCGGCCTAGCTATGGGCGCCAAAGCCTGCACCTTTAGCGGCATCAGCGGGTTAGGCGATTTGGTCACTACCTGTATCAGCCCATATAGCCGAAATAGATTTGTCGGCGAGCAAATCGGTAAAGGCAGGACGCTTAAACAAATACAAGGCCGGATGCAAATGGTGGCCGAAGGTATACCGACCACTAAATCCACCTATGTATTAAGTTTAAAATATAAAGTAGATATGCCCATTACCAGAGAAATTTTCGCGGTTCTTTATAAAAATAAATCCCCTTTTAAGGCAGTCAGGGATTTAATGGCCAGAGAGAAGAAAGAAGAATAAAGTTCGGGGCGTGGCTCAGTTTGGCTAGAGCGCTTGAATGGGGTTCAAGAGGTCGACAGTTCAAGTCTGTCCGCCCCGACTTACTTAATTCGCACAATAACTTACTCATCCCGAAGGTTCGGGATTCGTAAGTTATGTGCTCATTAAAGGAGGTAAGAATGGCATACGCAGGACCGGATAGAAGAAAAAGTCCCCGCATCAGTGCTCGGTTTATAGTTTCCTACCGCATCATGGACGAGGTAGACAACGTAGATATCTCGCAGACCAAGAATATGAGCATGGGAGGGATGCTGATTACTACGAATAAAAAATTTGACTCGGGCACAAATTTAGCCTTGGAGATCAGATTGCCTTTTGACCCGCATCCCATTATAATGGTCGGAAAAGTCATAGATTCGCGTGAAATTACCAAAGGATTAATCTATGATACCAGGCTTGAATTTTTGGCGGTGGATGAAAAACACAGAAAGTTAATCGGTCAGACCGTAGAGTATTATTTAAACAAGAGTTAATTTTAAATAGCTGCTTAATAAAAAGAGGCATCCCGCACCTTTCTGTAGTGCGGGGTGAATAAAGGAGAATGTGCGGGATGAAAAAAATCAATGTGGGATTGATTGGATTTGGCCATGTCGGCCTTGGAGTGGTAAAGATATTGCGCGATAAAAAAACCTTCCTCGCGCAAAAATTAGGGTTAGAGATAAATATCAAGAAGATTTGCGATAAGGATATTGTTTCTAAGAGAAATATTAATGTGGATAGGAATCTTCTGACGCGCGAGGCAAAAGAAATCATCAATGACCCTCAGGTAGATATTGTAGTGGAATTAATCGGCGGTATTCATCCGGCCAAGGAATTCATAATAGAGGCATTAAAGAAGGGTAAGAGTGTGGTTACGGCAAACAAGGCACTTTTAGCGCAGGAAGGAAAGGAACTGTTCGCCTTAGCAGCCGACCGCCAAAAGAGCATTTATTATGAGGCATCCGTGGGCGCAGGCATTCCCATCATAAAATCCCTGCGCGAAGGACTGGTGGCTAATAAATTTAACGGCATATTTGGCATTGTCAATGGCACTTCTAATTTTATACTTTCTAAGATGTCTGATGAAAACCTGGCCTTTAATGCCGCGCTTAAAGAAGCAAAGATAAAGGGATTTGCCGAAAAAGACCCCACTTTAGATATTGAAGGCATAGATTCCGCGCATAAGTTGATACTACTTACTTATCTTTGTTTCGGCAGGTTAGTGAATGTAGGGGATATATTTGTGGAAGGTATTTCCCGTATTTCTCTTTCGGATATTAATTACGCCAAGGAAATGGGATGGCAGATAAAATTATTAGCCATTGCTAAAAAAGACGCAGATGAATTAGAGGTAAGGGTGCACCCTACCCTTATTCCGAAGTCGCATTTATTGTCTTCGGTATCAGGAATATTTAATGCCATATATGTTTCTAGCGACCTAGCCGGCCAGTTGCTCTTTTACGGCCCGGGCGCCGGGCAGATGTCTGCGGCCTCAGCAGTAGTAGCGGATTTGGTGGATTTAGTCCAGGATATTAAGGCCGGGCTTTTTAGGCCGACATTAAATACTGTTCTAGATAAGTCCATAAAGAAGTTGCGCAAGATAGACGACATTGAGAGCAGGTATTATATCCGTTTTATGGCCAAGGATCAGCCGGGTGTGTTGGCTAAAATTTCCGGCATATTAGGTAAATTTGGGATTAGTATTGCTTCGGTCAACCAGAAAGAAAGGCACAAAGCGAAGGAAGTGCCGGTAGTGATGATATTGCACGAAGCAAAAGAAAAGAATTTGCGCAGCGCCATTGAGATGATTGACCGTTTAAATATCATCAAGGAAAAGTCAGTGGCCATCAGGATGGAGGAGGTATGAACTACAGCGGCGTAATTGAGCGCTATAAAAAATATTTACCGGTAACAGCAAAGACGCCGATAATTACTTTAAAAGAAGGAAATACGCCTTTGATATACGCCCAATATTTGAGTAAAATGATGGGGAAAAATTTTCAAGTTTACTTAAAATATGAAGGATTAAATCCAACCGGTTCATTCAAAGACCGGGGTATGACTGTGGCAATTTCTAAGGCCTGCGAGAGCAGGGCAAAGGCAGTGATGTGCGCTTCTACCGGAAATACTTCTGCTTCCGCAGCGGCTTACGCAGCTAAGGCAGGATTAAAATGTATCGTCCTTATCCCGCACGGTGAAATTGCTTTGGGAAAACTGAGCCAGGCGCTTATCCACGGCGCAACTGTTTTAGCAGTGGATGCAAATTTTGACGCGGCCTTAAATTTAGTCAAAGAAATTACGGCAAAATACCGCCTCACCTTAGTAAATTCTTTGAATCCTTACCGCATTGAAGGGCAAAAAACCGCCAGCTTTGAAATCTGCGATGCTTTAGGTAATGCCCCGGATTTTCAGGTCATGCCCGTGGGAAATGCCGGAAATATCACTGCCTATTGGAAGGGTTATAAAGAATATAAAGGGCATCATAAAATTAACAGGCTACCTAAGATGTTGGGATTTCAGGCCGAGGGTGCAGCGCCTATTGTGAAAGGCCATCCCATCAAGAACCCAAAGACCATTGCCACCGCTATCCGTATTGGCAATCCAGCGAGTTGGAAACAGGCAGAAAGGGCGCGCGATGAGTCAGGCGGGCTTATTGATATGGTTTCAGATAAACAGATATTAGAAGCTTATAAACTATTAGCCGCCAAAGAAGGAATATTTGTAGAGCCGGCTTCAGCTGCCTCAGTTGCCGGATTGTTAAAGTTGGTTAAAAAAGGCTATTTTAAAAAATTACGGATTACGAAAATAGTTTGTATTTTAACTGGCCACGGCTTAAAAGACCCAGATCGGGTCATAAAAACAGTAAAAGAACCGAAGGTGGTAAAGGCAAATTTGCAGGCAATTTTAAAAGAAATTGGCTACTAGATTAGCGCAGAAAAGAATTTTAATCACCGCAGGGCCGACGTGGGTTCCTATAGATACAGTCAGAGTCATCAGTAATATCGCAACCGGTGAAACGGGAATTTTATTGGCAGAGAAACTGCAGGCACAAGGTGCTAAAGTTACTTTGTTGCTTGGGCCGGTAGAATCCTGTTGTTTAAATAAAAAGATAAAAGTGTTAAGATTTAAGTTTTTTGATGAATTAAGGCGTATCATGGTCAGAGAGTTAAAAGCCAAAAAATATGATATAGTAATACATTCGGCAGCAGTTTCAGACTACCGGCCGTTAAAGGCTTATTCGCTTAAAGTTAAATCTAGTTTACATGGTTGGGCACTTAAACTTGTGCCAACGGAAAAAATCATAGATTTGGTCAAAAAAATTGATCATTCTCTATTTTTAGTGGGTTTTAAATTTGAATCATGGCAGAATCAAAAAATACTCATCGATAAAACAAGGGCGCTGCTCAGGAGGGCAAAACCGGATTTAGTCATTGCCAATACCATTAAGAGAAATAAATATGAGGCTTATATTGTTAATCTAAAGGATGTCTTTGGGCCTTTAGAGAATAAAGAAGCGCTCTGCAGAAAATTAATTGCGGTAATGGGAGGATATAGATGGGGCAGCTAAAGTTATCTCAGAAAGTAGAAAAGAAGCTCAACGGATTTAATCGGTTAATAAAAGAGGCCTATAAAGAAGGATTGATTTCCGTTATTCTTTATGGAAGCGCTGCCAGCGGTGAATTTGTAGATACGCATTCTAATCTAAATGTGCTCCTGGTTTTGAAAAATACGGATTTAGAAAACTTAAAAAAGGCTGCTTTCGCCGTAAATAAATTCCCAATGATTAATCCTTTATTTTTAACTGAAAGTTATATCTTGAGGTCTTTAGATATTTTCCCCATTGAATTTTTAGATATGCAGGAGAATTATCAGGTATTGTATGGCCAGGATATTTTAAAAGATATTAATATTGATACCCGTAATTTAAGATTTCAATGCGAACAGGAACTAAAGGTAAAACTGATTAATTTAAGGCAGGTTTTTTTAAGGATGTATAAAGATAAGGCGGCATTGTGCAATTTACTATTTAAGTCTTTTACTTCTGTCCTGCATATTTTAAGAAATGTTTTACGCCTGAAAGGCAAGGCCAGCCCTTATAACAAAGAAGAGATTTTAAAAGCATTGGCTTTAGAATTTCAAATTGATATGAATGTATGGCAAAAAATTTGGTTAGCAAAGAATAGACAGATAAAATTAAATAATAAAAACGCCAAAGAATTATTTATTAAGTTTGTCAGAGACTTAGAAAGAATAGTGGATATTGTAGATAGATTATAAATTGCATGCGCAAGATATGTATTCTATTTGCTCTTTTGACTTTAACCTTTTTTGTTTATGCGCAAAATATTCCTCAGCCTCAAGGATTCGTCAATGATTTTGCCGGAGTTATTAGCCAAGAATATCAAGATAAACTGACTGCGCTGATTAGTGAGGTTGAGGAAAAGACTTCGGCTGAAATAGCCGTAGTTACTATTGGATCTATCGCTCCTTATGATGAAGTAGGGTATGCGCGGCTGCTCTTTGACAATTGGAAACCCGGTAAAAAAAGTAAGGATAACGGCGTACTGGTGCTTTTAGCCATAAAAGAAAGGCGCTGGCGCATTGAAACCGGCTATGGCGTAGAAGGGATTTTACCCGACGGCCTTTGCGGTGAAATCGGCCGCAATTACATGGTGTCTTATTTTAAGGAGGCAAAGTATGCAGAAGGCCTTTATCAAGGTACACTTAAGATCGCTCAAATTATAGCCCAGGATGCAAATGTTGATCTAATCGCCTTAGAAAATTTTAAAGAACTGTCGTCAGAAAATAGATTGCCTTTAGATTCAATAGCGCCTTTACTTTTTTTATCATTCTTCATAGGATTTATAATTTTAGCTCATTATTTATCGTATAGTCGCAGAAGGGATGGCCATTATTATGGCGGATGGGATTATGGTGGTGGGTCTTGGGGCGGCGGAGGATTTGGAGGTGGAGGTTTTGGTGGCGGCGGAGGCGGGGGCGGAGGCTCAGGAGGAGGATTTTAAAGGAGGGAAAAGATGAAAAAGATTTTGATTGGCTTAGGGATAGCATTAGTATTAATTATTGTATCTTTTATTTCGGTTTATAATAGTATAGTTGCTAAAAACGAAACGATTACCGCTAAATGGGCGCAGGTGGAAAATCAGTTGCAAAGGCGCAATGATTTAATTCCTAATTTAGTAAATAGCGTCAAGGGTTATGCCGGCCACGAAAGAACGGTTTTTCAAGAGGTGACTAATGCCCGCTCTCAATGGGCCAAGGCAAATACCGCGGATGAGAAGATAAAGGCTGCAGGCGCCACAGATACGGCATTAGCCAGGCTACTTTTAGTGGTAGAGAATTATCCAATCTTAAAGGCAGACCAGACATTTTTAAAACTGATGGATGAATTATCCGGGACAGAAAACAGGATTGCCGTAGAGAGGATGCGTTATAACGAATCTGTCAGGGACTATAATGTTACGGTGCGTATGTTTCCCGGAAATTTGATCGCCGGAATGTTTGGCTATAAGCCAGCTACAGAATATTTTAAAGCAGAAGAAAAAGCTAAATCTGTACCGGAAGTGAAATTTTGAAAGAAGGGACAGTCCCCTGCGGGGACAGTCCCTTATAATAAAATGAAATATATAGTCTTAGTTGGCGATGGAATGGCGGATTATCCTATAAAAGAATTAGGCGGACGCACGCCCTTAGAGGTAGCTCGGACTCCCAATATGGATTTTATTGCTCAACACGGCAGGCTGGGCCGGATAAAAACCATTCCGGATAAGATGGCGCCTGCCTCGGATGTGGCCAATATTGCTATTTTAGGTTATGACCCGCAGAAATTCTATACCGGCAGAGGCCCTTTAGAGGCGGCAAATTTAGGCCTGGATTTAGAAGACGAAGATGTGGCTTTTCGCTGTAACTTGATTACTGCTTCAGGCGACAGCATTGTGGATTATAGCGCCGGCCATATCAGCTCTAAAGAAGCGGGCGAATTGATAAAATTTATTGACCAGAATTTAGGCACTAATCACATTAAGTTTTATCCCGGGGTAAGTTACCGGCACCTGATGTTAATAAAAAGAGGTGCTGAAGAACATTTGCAGGATTTAGTCTGTCAGCCGCCGCATGATATTACCGGCTTTAGTATCTCCAAGAATTTACCCAAAGGAGAAAGCGCAGAAATTATTATCAGGTTAATGCAGGAGTCACGCAAGATTTTAGAGAGCCATGAAATAAATCAGGTCAGGATTGATTTAAAAGAGAATCCTGCGAATATGATCTGGCTCTGGGGCCCGGGTAAGAAACCCAGCCTGCCGAAATTTTCGCAAAAATACGGACTTTCGGGAAGCGTAATCTCCGCAGTAGACTTAATTAAGGGTTTAGGCAGGATATTAGATTTGCAAGTCATCAATGTCAAGGGCGCCACCGGCTATTATGATACGGATTATGCGGCTAAGGCAAAGGCGGCATTGAAATCCCTGGAGGAAAAAGATTTTGTCTTTTTACACGTAGAAGCGCCTGATGAAGCCGGCCATAACGGAGATCTACGGGAGAAAATTACCGCGATTGAAAGGTTTGACCAATTAGTCGTCGGCACTATTTTAAATGCTTTAAAACGCAAAAAGAACTCGCGGATCTTAGTTTTACCCGACCATGCTACGCCTGTTTCGCTAAAGACGCATGTGCCGGATCCGGTATTTTTTGGTATATACGGCAAAGGTATTATCGGCAGAGGATTTTTAAATTACAGCGAAAAAGAGGCAGAGAAATCCGACCTTTATTTTGAAAAAGGCCATGAACTGATGGATTATTTTATTAAATTATGAATTCCTTGTTTATTGTTATCATAGCCATAGTATTGTTTTTCTTGGCCTATAAATTCTATGCTAAAAAATTAGAAGGCCTTTGGCAGATTGACCCTAAAAGGCCGACTCCGGCTTTTTCCAAATATGACAGCGTAGATTATATCCCGGCAAAAAACTGGCTGGTTTTGTTTGGCCATCATTTTGCCTCTATTGCCGGAGCAGGCCCGATTATCGGGCCGGTGATTGCGGTGATGCTCTGGGGTTGGCTGCCGGCTTATATTTGGGTAATTTTCGGCACCATCTTTATCGGCGGAGTGCATGATTTTGGGGCATTGATTACTTCCGTGCGGGAAGGCGGTTCTTCAGTGGCGGATATTGCCCAGCATGTTATTTCCCGAAGGGCGAAGATTATTTTTTCCCTGTTTGTGTGGCTGGCCTTAATTTTAGTCATTGCTGTCTTTGCCTATCTTTGTGCGGATACCTTTGTCAAAGAACCCAAGATTGTTTTACCATCATTAGGATTAATACCGGTAGCCATGCTGGTAGGGTATCTTTTATATCATTTACGGGTAAATAGCGTATTGGCTACTATATTTGGCCTGGTATCTTTATTAGGCCTCATATTTTTAGGTAACCACATAGCTATTAATAATAATTTAACCTTCTGGTTATTCGTTCTCTTTATCTATTGTTTTTTTGCTTCTGTTTTACCGGTAAACATACTTTTACAGCCGCGGGATTATCTTTCCAGTTTCTTATTATTTTTTGGCCTAGGCGCAGGATATCTAGGTTTATTATTATTTCCCCCCAAAATGAATATGCCTTTTTATCACAGCGGGATGTCTTCTGAAGGTTATCTCTGGCCGGCATTATTTGTGACCGTGGCCTGCGGAGCAGTTTCCGGTTTTCACGCTTTAATTGCCAGCGGCACATCTTCAAAACAAATTGCCAATGAACGCCAGGTAAGGAGAATCGGATACGGAGGAATGGTCGCCGAGGGCTTGGTAGCAGTGTTAGCCATAATTGCCACCGCATCTTTATTCAGGCCTGGCGAAGATTTTAGTAAAGCCTTAAAAACCCTGACCCCTATCGGAATATATGGTAAAGGATACGGGTTAATCACCAATAGAATTTTAGGTAATCACGGCGCTTTTATCGCCATAACTATATTAAATGCATTTATCCTTACGACACTGGATACTGCGACAAGAATAGCCCGCTACTTAAGCGAAGAATTATTTAAAATCAAAAACCGTTATTTTTCAACCTTACTCATTGTCATCTTGGGTGCGGCTTTAGCCTTAAGCGGTAAATGGCAAAAAATCTGGCCGGCCTTTGGCGCATCCAATCAGTTAGTCGCTGCTCTGGCCTTATTTGTTTTAAGCTGTTGGCTTCTTTCCAAAGATAAAACGATAAAGTTTACTTTATTGCCGGCGTTCTTTATGCTGGTTACCGCTGTGGCAGCATTAGTATTACAGACCATCAAATATTTTGTCCATAAAGATATTGTGCTTTGTATGATTAGCGGCAGTTTAATTATATTATCGGTAATTATGGTTTATGAAATTATCCGCTCATTGAAGGAGAAAAAAGCATGCATAAGGGTTTAATTGTGCAGAAATTCGGCGGCTCTTCCGTAGCTAATCTCAGCCGCATCCAGAATGTGGCCAGAAGAGTGGTCAATTACAGCAAAAAAGGCTATGACTTGGTAGTGGTGGTTTCTGCTTTGGGAGATACCACTGACGAACTCATTGAGTTAGCGCATAAAATTAACCCTGAGCCTGCGGAGAGGGAAATGGATATGCTTTTATCCACCGGCGAACAGATTTCCGTGGCCTTGTTAGCTATGGCTATCCATAAGTTAGGCTATGAGGCTATATCTTTTACCGGAGCGCAGGTAGGCATTATTACTGATACCAGCCATACCCGCGCCCGGATTTTAAAAATAAATGCGGATAAAATAAAGGAAGAACTAAAAAACGGAAAGATCGTGATTGTCGCCGGTTTTCAGGGAGTTACTTTAAATCAAGATATTACTACTTTAGGCCGGGGCGGTTCGGATTTAACTGCCGTGGCCTTGGCCAAGGAATTGTGTGCCCGCGAATGCCAGATATATACTGATGTCGCGGGTATTTATACTACTGACCCGCACATAGAACGCCGGGCCAAGAAAATTTCCCGTATTACTTATGATGAGATGCTGGAGATGGCATCGTTGGGTGCCCAGGTAATGCAGGCGCGCTCCATAGAGGTAGCCAAAAAATTCAATGTGCCTATACATGTGCGCTCTTCATTTTCTAAAAAATCCGGAACCATGATTGTAAGGGAGGTTAAAAGAATGGAAGACGTAGTGGTAAGCGGGGTAACTCTAAATAAAAAAGAGGCCAAGATTACGGTTTGTAATGTCCCTGACCGTCCGGGCGTAGCCGCCAAGATATTCAAAGAATTATCCAGCGGCGGAATAAGTGTGGATATGATTGTGCAGAATGTCAGCCATACCCGGCAAACCGACATTTCTTTTACCGTAAATAAATCCGGCTTGAGCAAGGCATCCCGAATCACTAAAAAGATTGCCCGGCAAATACAGGCAGATGATGTCTTGGAGGATCAAGATATCGCCCGGGTTTCCATTGTGGGCGTAGGGATGAAGTCACATCCGGGTGTCGCTGCTAAGATGTTTGAATCTCTGGCTAAAAATAAGATTAATATTGAGATGATTTCTACTTCCGATATCAGCATATCCTGTATTATCAAAAAGAAATCCGGAGAGACCGCAGTCAGGGCATTGCATGAAAAATTCGGGTTAGCAAAATAGCGAGGTTGAAGATGTCTAAAGTAAAATTATACGATACCACTTTAAGGGACGGAGCGCAGGGAGAAGGTATTTCTTATTCGGTAATGGATAAGGTTAGGATTGCCCAGGAATTAGATAAATTAGGCATCCATTATATTGAGGGCGGCTGGCCGGGTTCTAACCCCAAAGATATGGAATTCTATTTAAAAATGGCAAAGGTACGCTTAAAGAATAGCGTATTGGTGGCTTTTGGTTCCACACGTAAAGCCCATACCCACGCAAATCAAGACCAGAACTTAAAAGCTATTTTGAAATCACAGGCAAAGATTGTGGCTATCTTTGGTAAGACCTGGGATTTACATATTAAAGACGTCTTAAAGACTACACTCGATGAGAACCTGCAGATGATTAAAGATAGTTTGAGTTTTCTGGCCTCAAAAGGCCTGATCGTATTTTATGATGCCGAGCATTTCTTTGATGCCTATAAGGCTAATAAAGAATATAGCCTAAAGTGTCTGTTGACTGCTCAGGAAGCAGGCGCAAAGGCCATTGTTCTCTGCGATACAAACGGCGGGACACTTACCTCTGAGATTTCCCGGGTTATTCAGGAAATCCGGCCTAAAATAAATGTTGGCTTAGGTATTCATTGTCATAATGATGCTGGTTTAGCAGTAGCAAATTCCCTGGTTGCCGTTGAGGCGGGTTGCGATATGGTCCAGGGTACAATTAATGGTTATGGCGAACGCTGCGGCAACGCGGATTTAATCCCGCTTATTGCCAACCTGAAATTAAAATTGGGTATTGACTGTATCAGCGACGATAAATTAAAAGAATTGACTAGGGCTTCGCATTTTGTCAGCGAGATAAGCAATATGCGGCAAAAAGATGATCAACCTTATGCCGGCGTATCCAGTTTTGCCCATAAAGGCGGTGTGCATATTAATGCCGTAATGAAGAATCCCAGAACCTATGAGCATATTGAACCGTCACTGGTAGGGAATCGGCGCAGGATCTTGGTTTCGGAATTAGCGGGTAAGACCGGGATTTTAATTCGCGCCAAAGAATTAGAATTAGATTTAAGCAAAGAAGACCCCCAGACCAAAAGGATCCTTAAGCTCATCCAGAATTTAGAGCACCAGGGTTATCATTTTGAGGCGGCAGAGGCTTCCTTTGAATTATTAATGAAAAAAGCCCTGAAGAAGTATAAGAAATTTTTTGAATTAGAGGGTTTTCGGGTAGTGGTAGAGAAGCGTTCTGATAAAAAGATTGCGTCGGAGGCGATTATCAAATTAAAGGTAAAAGGCGTAAAAGAACACACTGCTGCTGAAGGCGACGGCCCGGTAAATGCCTTGGATAATGCCCTGCGTAAGGCATTAAAAGATTTTTATCCCACCCTATCCAAAATGCATCTTTCTGATTTTAAGGTGCGCGTATTGGAGGAGAAGGCAGGCACAGCTAGCCGGGTGCGTGTGCTTATCCAGTCTCAGGATGAAACAGATACCTGGAGCACTATCGGTGTTTCCGGAAATATTATTGAAGCCAGTTGGCAGGCATTAGTGGATAGTGTGGAATATAAGTTATTGAAGGATAGAGTAGAATAATGCATGTTGAGCTTCCCAGTCAATATAACCCCAAAGAAACCGAAAATAAGTGGTATAAGTTTTGGCAAGAGCATAATCTATTTTCCGCAAAACCTAATCCTACCAAAAAACCTTTCTGCATAGTTATTCCTCCGCCCAATGTTACAGGTATCCTGCATATGGGCCATGCCCTTAATAATACTATCCAAGATATCCTCATTAGATACCATCGGATGAAAGGCGAAGAATCTTTGTGGATGCCGGGAACTGACCATGCCGGTATTGCCACGCAGAATGTAGTGGAGAAGGCGATTGCCAAGGAAGGATTAAAACGCCAGGATTTAGGTAGAGAGAAATTCCTGGAACGCGTCTGGCAGTGGCAGAAGGAATACGGCTCTACGATTATCCATCAACTGCAGAAACTGGGCGCATCCTGCGATTGGCAGAGGACGCGCTTTACTATGGACGAAGATTATTCCCGGTCAGTGATAGAGGCTTTTGTACGGTTATATGAAAAGGGACTGATTTACCAAGGTAATTATATTATCAACTGGTGCCCTCGGTGTCAGACTGCGCTTTCTGATGAAGAGGCGCCGCATAAAGAAATCCAAGGGAATCTTTATTATTTAAGATATCCTTTAAAGCAGGGACAGTCCCTTTCAGGGACAGTCCCTGCTTATATTGTAGTGGCTACTACTCGTCCAGAAACTATGCTCGGCGATACCGCAGTAGCAGTAAATCCTAAAGATAAACGCTATAAGAAATATATTGGCCAAACTTTAATTTTACCTTTGATAAACCGGGAAATAAAAGTAATTGCGGACGCTATGGTAGATATGAAGTTCGGCACAGGCGCAGTCAAGGTAACGCCAGCGCACGATCCCAATGATTATACATTGGGCAAGAAACATCATCTTGAATTTGTAAATATAATGTATGCTGATGCACGCTTAAACGAAAATGCCGGAGAATACAAGGATATGGATAGGTTTGCAGCCAGAGATATTATCCTGAAGGACCTAAAAGAAAAAGGGCTATTGGAGAAAATAGAGCCGCATCAGTTGTCCGCAGGCCATTGTTATCGTTGCCATACCATCATTGAGCCATATTTATCCAAGCAATGGTTTGTAAAAATGTCACCCCTTTCCAAACCCGCATTGGAAGTGGTGAGAAAAGGAAAAATTAAATTCTATCCTAAACGTTGGACTAAGGTTTATCTTAACTGGATGGAGAATATCCAGGATTGGTGCATCTCGCGCCAAATCTGGTGGGGACACCGCCTGCCTGTTTATTATTGTAAAAACTGCCCAAATCTTCAACAAGCTGGTATTATTGTTTCCAGAATAAAGCCAGATAAATGTCCGAGCTGTGGCTCAACGGATATTTATCAGGATGAAGATGTCTTGGATACCTGGTTTTCCTCGTGGCTGTGGCCGTTCGCCACTTTTAAAAATGGAGAAGATTTAAAATATTTCTATCCTACCTCAAGTTTGGTCACTGCTCCGGAAATAATTTTTTTCTGGGTGGCGCGCATGATTATGGCGGGATTAGAATTTATGCAGGATATACCCTTTAAAGATGTTTATATCCATGGTACTGTACGCGATATTGAAGGTAAAAAAATGTCCAAATCCCTGGGGAATATTATTGACCCCTTAGAGATTATCCATGAATATGGCGCAGATGCCCTGCGTTTTAGCTTGATATCTATTACCGCCCAAGGCCAGGATGTGTTTTTATCCAAAGAAAGGTTCCAACAAGGCAGAAACTTCGCCAATAAAATCTGGAATGCCTCCCGCTTTATTTTAATGAATCTTACCCAGGGACTGTCCCCGCAGGGGACTGTCCCTGCTATAGATTTATGCGTGTTTTTTAAGAAAGAGGACCTGGATATTGTCAACCGCTGGATATTAAGTAGGTTTTATACTGTACTGAAAGAGACTAATAAAAATTTAGAGGCCTATAAATTTAATGAGGCGGCAAATACCTTATACGGCTTTTTCTGGCATGAATTCTGCGATTGGTATTTAGAGATGATTAAATCCGATATTAAAAACCAGCGCAATCAAGTAGTGATGTATAAAGTCTTAGAAAAATTCTTAAGGCTGATACACCCTTTTATGCCTTATATTAGCGAAGAAATCTGGCAGAGAATATATAATCAGGGACAGTCCCCTGGGGGAGGAGTCCCTGGAAATAGTATTATGATTCAGCCCTGGCCGCATGTGCAGGAACAGATGATCGATAAAAAAAAGGAAGATAAGTTGAATCTAATATTTGAGATAATTGCCAGCATCCGCAATATACGCCAGGAATTAGAAATACCACTCCAGAAGGAGATAGGGGTAATTATCGCCTCCCCAAATCAAGAAAACAGAAAACTTATTGAAGAAATGTCCGGCCAGATAAAAAAAATAGCCAAATTAAGCAATCTCAATATTAATGCAAAATACAGCCACGTTAAATCCAGCGTTAGTGGCGTGATAAAGGATGTGCATGTAACCTGCCTGCTTTCTGGAATAATTGATTTGGAAAGAGAGAAAGCAAAGCTGGATGCACGTATCCGAGAATTAGCAGCACAGATAAGCGCTAAGAAAAAAACTTTAAGTAATAAAGCATTCTTAAAGAAAGCCCCGGAAGAAATAGTAGAAAAAGAGAGTGATGGACTTAAGGAATTAAATGGTATTTTAAAGCGGATTAAGGAAATTAAGAATGAATTACAGTAAAGTTATTCATCTAGTCAGGAGTAGTTTAAAGGAAGATATCGGAAAAAGAGATATTACTACAGGACTGTTTATCCCAAAAGATAAGATGGCCAAGGCGGTAATATTAGCCAAGGAGGATTGCGTAGTTTGTGGTATGGAGATTGCTAAAATTGTATTCAAGGCTACAGATAATAAAATTAAATTTAAATCTTCTGCTGCAGACGGCCAGCATATAAAAAAAGGAAAGGTTATGGCCCGGATACAAGGTAAGGCCAGGTCCATTTTAATTGCGGAACGAACCGCCTTAAATTTTTTAAGCCATCTTTGCGGCATCGCTACTTTAACCAGAAGATTCGTTCAGGCCATTAAGCCCTACCGAGTAAAGATTATGGATACGCGTAAGACCATTCCCAATCTTAGGGCTTTACAGAAATATGCGGTCAGAATAGGAGGAGGGATTAACCATCGGTTTAAATTGGATGAGATGGTATTGATTAAGGACAATCACTTAAAGGTTATAGGTGATAGGTTATGGGTTATAGGTTTTAAAAAAATAAAAAATAAAATCCCGACTAAAATCAAAAAAGAAGTAGAAGTAAAAACACTTCAAGAATTTAAGCAGGCTTTAAAAATCAGAGCAGATATAATTATGTTGGATAATATGAAGTTAAGCGATATAAAAAAAGCAGTTATGATAAGAAACTGCCTATCACCTAACACCTATCACCCAACACCTAAGCTAGAGGCTTCAGGTGGTATTACTCTGAAAAGTATCAAAAAAGTAGCAGCCACAGGCGTAGATATGATTTCCGTGGGAGTATTAACTCACTCCGCAAAATCGATTGATATTAGTTTAGAGGTTTTGTAGCAGTGGAAAAATTTAAACTCGTTTCTCATTACCAGCCCTGCGGCGACCAGCCCAAGGCCATCAAAGAATTAATAGAATCGGTTCTTTCGGGAAGACAATATCAGACATTGCTGGGTGTAACCGGATCAGGTAAGACCTTCACCCTGGCCAATGTGATTGCCCAGGTCAACTTGCCTACTTTGGTGATTTCCCACAATAAAACCTTAGCTGCGCAGTTATATTCGGAATTCAAAGAATTTTTTCCCCAAAACGCGGTAGAATATTTTGTGAGTTACTATGATTACTATCAGCCGGAGGCATATGTGCCTTCCACAGACACATATATTGAAAAGGATGCCTCTATTAATGATAGATTAGACCGGCTGCGGCTTTCCGCGACCTCTAGTTTAATGTCGCGTAATGATGTTTTGATTGTTGCCTCTGTATCCTGTATTTATAACTTAGGTTCTCCGCAAGATTATCGGGAATTATTGGTTTTTGTGGAAAAAGGCCAGGTGATTTCCCGCGATAAGCTAATTTCCAGATTTATTCAGATACAATATGAGAGAAACGACTATGAATTTGTGCGGGCAAAATTACGCGTCAGGGGAGATGTCTTAGAGGTATTTCCTTCCTATCTACAGGAGGCAATACGCATAGAATTTCAAGGCGAGACCGTTGCCGGGATTGCCGAGATCAATCCTCTATCAGGAGAAGTTTTAAATCCATTAGAAAGAATAGCCATATACCCGGCTAAGCATTTTATTGTTTCCGGAGACAGGATTAACGCCGCGCTTAAGTCTATAGAATGGGAATTGGAAGATAGATTAAAAATTTTGAAGAGCAAGAATAAGTTATTAGAAGCGCAAAGGCTGGAATCGCGCACGCGTTACGATATGGAGATGTTAAAAGAGATCGGTTATTGCCATGGCATTGAAAATTATGCGCGCCATCTTTCCACAAGAGAGCCGGGGTCAAGGCCGTATTGTTTAATTGATTATTTTCCTAAAGAATTTTTAACCGTAATCGACGAGTCCCATGTAACCCTACCACAAATTAGGGGTATGTACGAAGGAGACCGTTCCCGAAAAGAGGTTTTGGTAGATTATGGTTTTCGGCTGCCTTCTTGTTTGGATAACCGGCCTTTAAAATTTACGGAGTTTGCAGGATTGGTAAAGCAGGAAATTTTTGTCTCCGCTACCCCTAATGAATTTGAAATTAAAAAGAGTGAAGGCCAGGTCATTGAACAGATTATCCGGCCCACAGGTTTAGTGGATCCGGAAATTATAGTTAAGCCCAGCGCAGGCCAGATCGAGGATCTAATGGAGGAGATAAAAAAACGAGAGCAAAGAAATGAACGGGTCTTGGTCACTTGCCTGACTAAAAGAATGGCTGAGGATTTAGCCAGTTTCCTGCAGGATAAAGGATTAAAAGTAAAATATTTGCATTCTGAAATTCAAACTATTGAGCGCTCCAAGGTACTTCGGGAATTAAGGCAAAAGGAATTTGATTGTCTAGTGGGAATAAACCTATTGAGAGAAGGCCTGGATTTGCCTGAAGTTTCATTGGTAGCAATTTTAGACGCGGACAAGGAAGGATTTTTACGCTCTGCCACTTCTTTAATTCAGGTGTCAGGCAGGGCAGCGCGCAATATTAATGGCGCGGTAATTATGTACGCGGATACTTTGACCGGTTCGATGAAAAAGGCGATTTCTGAAAGTATGCGCCGGAGGAAAATACAAATAGAATTTAATAAAGCTAATAATATCACCGCGCGCACTATTGAAAAGGAAATCAAGGCAGGGATTGAGGATTTAGCCGAGGCAGATAAATTTGTCCAGAATTTGACCGGACTGGAAAAGGATGAATACGAATTAAATAAATACTTGTCAGAACTGGAATACGAAATGGAACTCGCTGCCAGAAACCTGCAGTTTGAAAAAGCAGCCCTTTTGAGGGATAAAATAAAGGAGTTAAAAGTTGCTCTTAGCCATTGATATAGGAAATACTAATATAAGTATCGGGGTATTTGAAGATAAGCGTTTATGGAAAAGATATTCTATCCCGGCAAAAGAAAAAAAATATTCAGCGCAGCTACAGAAGATATTCAGACAGAATAAAATCCATGACGCCATAATCTGTAGCGTAGTGCCAAGCGTTACCAAGATTTTGGCAAAGGACATAGAAAGATTATTGGGCCAGCCACCATATATTATAGGTAAGGATATAGTTGTGCCGATTAATAATCTTTACCGTAAGCCCAGGCAGGTTGGCCAAGACCGTTTAGTGAATGCCTATGCCGGCATTATGCTTTATGGCGCGCCTTTGATTGTAGTGGATTTTGGCACGGCAGTGACCTTTGATCTAGTTTCCAAAGATAAGGCATATTTAGGAGGAATGATTTTGCCGGGCCTGGAGATTTCTTTAGATGCGCTGGCAGAAAGGACAGCCTTACTGCCAAAAATAAAGTTAACTCGGCCAGAAGAATTTATCGGCCGTGACACCAAAAATAGTATGTTAAGCGGCATAATCTATGGGTTCAGCAGCCTTGCTGACAGTTTAATCAAAAAATTAAAGCAGAAATTGGGTAAAAATGCACAGGTTATCGCTACGGGCGGGAATATCAGCCTAATTAGTAATTATTGCCGCAAGATTAATAAAATTAACCGGGATTTGACTTTGCAGGGATTATGCTTGCTTTTTTTAAGGCATAATATATAATATAAAGCTATGCTTAAAATATTAGAACCGTTTATCTTAACCTTCATACCGATATTTGTGGCTGTGGATGCTATCGGCAATATTCCTGTGTTTATCTCTTTGGTAGGAGGGGCGGGCAAAAAAGAGAGGCACAAGATTATTGTAGATTCAGTTGTCACGGCTTCGGTATTAGCCATCCTGTTTATGTTTGTGGGCAAATGGGTATTAAGGATGGTGGGGATTACTATTTCGGATTTTCAGGTTGCCGGCGGCGCGCTTTTGTTTGTGATTTCGCTGCGCCTGTTGCTTCCCGGAGCGCAAAAAATTATTTTATCCGACGGCCACGATAAAGACCTGGGGGTATTTCCCTTAGGCACGCCTTTAATCACCGGTCCCGCAGTATTAACTACTACCTTAATGATGTTAGACAGCTTTGGAATCACACCCACCTTTGTTTCTCTGATTATGAATATGCTTATTGTCTGGGTTACTCTGATCCGCGCAGATTTTATCATTAAACTCATGGGTGCCAGCGGCGCGCGCGCCTTTTCCAAAATTATGTATATCTTGCTGGCAGCTATCGGAGTGATGATGGTCAGGCGCGGTATTACAGGATTATTAATCAGATGATGCGCAAGGTCTTAACCTTTATTATGGCTGGAGGAAAAGGCGAGCGGCTCTGGCCTTTAACCAAAGACCGCACCAAGCCCGCAGTGCCTTTCGGCGGGATATATAGAATCATTGATTTTACCTTAAGCAATTGCGTTAACTCTGGCCTGCGCAAGATTTATGTGCTCACCCAATATAAATCCGCATCCCTGCAAAGGCATATCCGCTTAGGCTGGAATATTTTATCCTCAGAATTAGGAGAATATATTGAATTATTGCCGGCGCAGCAGCGGATAGGGGAGTCCTGGTATTTGGGCACTGCCGATGCTATTTATCAAAATTTTTATACTGTGGAAATAGATAAGCCCGATGAAGTCTTAATTCTGGCTGGAGACCATATCTATAAAATGAATTATTATACGATGATTGATTTTCATCGGGAAGTGGACGCGGATTTAACTGTGGGCGTGGTGGAAGTAGAAAAAGAACGCTCCAGCCATCTGGGGGTAGTAGAGGTAGATAATCTAGGCCGGGTCAGAGGTTTTCAGGAAAAGCCGGCTAAGCCTAAGACCATACCTCATCAACCGGATAAGGTTTATGCCTCCATGGGGATTTATGTTTTTAAGCATCCGGTGCTGGAAGCCGAATTACAAGAGGATGCCCAGAAAAAAAATTCCTCCCATGATTTCGGAAAAGATATTATTCCGCAGATGCTGAAAAAGAATTTAAAGGTAGCCGCTTTTAATTTTATTGACGAGAACAAAAAAGAGGCAAAGTATTGGCGCGATATCGGAACTATAGATGCCTATTATGAAGCGAATATGGACTTGGTGGCAGTTGACCCTGTCTTTAACCTTTACGATAAAGAATGGCCGATCCGCACTTATCAGGAACAGTTTCCTGCAGGCAAAACAGTTTTTTCCGGTGAAGAGGTTGCCGGAAGGGTGGGGTTGGTGCTGGATTCTTTGATGTGCGGAGGCTGTATTGTCAGCGGCGGCAGGGTGCAACGCTCCATACTTTCTCCCAATGTCAGGATTAATAGCTATTCTCAGATTTATGAATCTATACTTTTGGAAGGCGTTAATGTCGGCAGATATGCTAAAATAAAACGGGCAATCGTTGATAAAGACGTGGTTATTCCTCAAGGCATGGTCATCGGCTATGATTTAGAAGAAGATAAAAAAAAGTTTGCCGTAAGCGACACCGGTATTGTCGTGGTAGCCAAAGGCACAGTGATATGATGAGAAAAGCAAAAATAGAAGACATAAAACAGATACAAAACCTGATTAATTATTTTGCCCAACAGGACTTGATGCTGCCGCGTTCTTTAAATGAATTATATGAGAACATTAGAGACTTTTGGGTCTGCCTAGCAGATAAAAAAGTGGTGGGGTGTGCCGCCTTGCGTGTTTCCTGGGAGGATTTAGCCGAGATAAAATCCCTGGCCGTGCACAAGGAAAAGCAAAGCCAGGGCATCGGCAGAAAATTAGTGGAGTCTTGTATTGATGAGGCCAAGGTTCTGGGAGCAAAAAGGATATTCGTGCTTACTTATCAGCCGGATTATTTCAAAAAATTCGGATTTAAAATAATCAAGAATTCAGCACTGCCCCATAAAATTTGGGCAGAGTGCATTAATTGCTGTAAGTTCCCGAATTGCCAGGAAATCGCTATGGTGAAAAAGTTATAAGGAGAAGAAAATGGATTATTTGTTTAGCGAAGAACAGAAGATGATTCAGGAATTAACGCGTAAGATTGCCGAAGATAAGGTGCGGCCAGTAGCAGCAAAATATGATACTACGCAGGAATTTCCCTGGGATGTCTTAAAGATTTTAGCCCAGTCAGACTTGTTTGCCATATTTGTGCCGACAGAATATGGCGGAACCGGCGGCGGGGTCTTAGATTTATGTATTGCTACCGAAGAATTATCCCGCGCCTGCGGCGGGATTGCGGTCTGCTATGCAGCTTCAGCTTTAGGCACATTTCCGATCGTTCTTTTTGGCACTGATGCACAGAAGAAAAAATACCTTCCGGATTTAGCCAGCGGCAAGAAAATCGCCGCTTTTGGCATTACTGAACCAGAAGCAGGTTCAGATGCTTCAAGCATTAAAACTACCGCCGTAAAAAAAGGAGACCATTATATTTTGAACGGCACCAAACATTTTATTACTAATGGCGGCGAGGCGCAGGTTTATACTGTGATTGCCATGAGTGATAAAACTAAAGGCGCGCGGGGCGCCTCAGCATTTATTGTGGAAAAAGGTACGCCCGGATTTACCTTTGGCAAGAAAGAAGACAAATTAGGTATACGCGCTTCTGTAACTTGCGAACTAGTCTTTACGGATTGTAAAGTTCCTGCAGAGAATCTACTCTCCAAAGAAGGAATGGGTTTTATTGTGACCATGAAGACCTTTGATATGTCGCGTCCGGGTGTGGCGGCGCAGGCAGTGGGTATTGCGCAAGGGGCATTAGATCTGGCCGTAAAATATGCCAAAGAGAGACATCAGTTTGGAAAATCTATCTCTAGTTTTCAAGGCATCCAATGGATGCTGGCAGATATGGCTACAAAAGTAGAGGCATCCCGGGCTTTAGTTTATGCGGTGGCTAAAATGATTGATAGCGGAAAGACCGGTGTAGCTAAAGAGTCAGCCATGGCTAAGTTGTTCGCCTCTGATACCGCCATGCAGGTGGCTACTGATGCCGTGCAAATTTTAGGCGGCTATGGCTATATGAAGGATTACCCGGCAGAAAAATATATGCGCGATGCCAAGATTACCCAAATTTACGAAGGGACCAATCAAATCCAACGCAATATTATTGCCCTCCAGTTAATCAAACAAATGGCAAAATAAAAAATAAGATATGAATATTATCGTTTGTATAAAGCAGGTTCCGGAAACTACCGAAGTCAGGATTAATCCCGAAACTAATACCTTGATTCGCGAAGGGGTAAAATCCATGATCAATCCCTTTGATATGTACGCGATTGAAGAAGGGATAAGATTAAAGGAAAACCTAGGTGGTAAAACTACGGTTATTACTATGGGCCCACCTCAGGCAGAATCAGCCCTGCGTGACGCTATAGCCATGGGTATAGATGAGGCGATATTGCTTTCTGACCGCGCCTTTGCCGGCAGCGATACCTGGGCCACTAGTTATACCTTAGCCAAGGCCATTGAAAAAATAAAAGATTTTGACTTAGTCATCTGCGGTAAGCAGGCTTCAGACGGAGATACTGCTCAGGTTGGCCCGGGAATAGCCAGCCATCTTAATCTTCCTCAGGTAACTTATGTGAAAAAGATAGAAGAAATCAAAGAAAAAACCTGCCGCGTGCAAAGAATGACCGAAGAAGGATACGAAATTATTCAGGCGCCCTTACCGGCGCTTTTAACTGTGGTCAAAGAAATTAATACCCCGCGCCTGCCTTCATTAAGGGGCATGATGCGCGCCAAACAGGCAAAGGTTTTGCACTGGATGACTAAAGACCTGGATTTAAATAGTGAATTTATTGGTTTAAATGGCTCGCCTACCCAAGTGGTAAAAATTTTTACCCCACCCCAGCGGCCATCCGGTAAGATGCTGCAAGGCGAACCGCAAGAAATAGCCGAAAAATTAGTGGAAATAATAAAACCCGAACTACATTAAAAATATGCCAATTGGAATCATCATAGAAAAATGCACCGGCTGCACCTTATGCATTAAGGTCTGCCCTTTTGACGCCATACGGATTATGGATAAAAAAGCGGTTTTGGACTTAGACAAATGCAATCTTTGCGGAGCCTGTGTTCCTGCCTGTAAATTTAAGGCCATTTTGCTTGAAAAAGAAGAGGCTAAAACTAAAGTTAATGTTAGTGATTATAAGGGAGTTTGGGTTTTTGCCGAGCAGAAAAAAGGCAAGGTTCAACCCGTGGCCTATGAATTAATCGCTAAGGCTAGAGACTTGGCCGCTACGCTTGGTACAGAGGTGGCGGCAGTTTTATTAGGAGACCGCTTAGAAGAAGAAATTCAGGAATTAATCTGGCGCGGCGCAGATAAAGTTTATGTGGTGGAAAAAAGAGAACTGGCTAATTTTCAGGATGAGCCATACACCCATATCTTAGTGGAATTGATTAAAAAATATAAACCCGAAATTGTTTTATGCGGAGCAACTTCTATTGGCCGTTCACTGATCTCGCGGGTAGCAGTGCAAATACGCGCTGGCTTAACTGCGGATTGCACGGGGTTAGATATTGACCCGCAAAAAAAGATTCTCCTGCAGACCCGCCCTGCTTTTGGCGGAAATATTATGGCCACCATTATCTCTCCGGATTATCGGCCGCAAATGGCTACGGTCAGGCACAAGGTTTTTGCTGAATCTGTTTCGGATATGAAACGCAAAGGAAAAATTATCCGCGAGAATTTTGACAACGCATTACTTGCTAGCCACACCCAACTTCTGGATATTATAGATGAGATTGAGGCCACGGTTAATATGGCAGAAGCAGATATCATTGTTTCCGGAGGAAGAGGCATGCAGGCGCCGGAAAATTTTAAACTCATTAAAGATTTAGCCCAGGTTTTAGGCGCGGCAGTAGGCTCATCCCGCGCTGCAGTAGATAGCGGCTGGATGCCTTATTCGCATCAAGTAGGACAAACCGGCCGCACAGTCAGCCCAAAAATCTATATTGCATGCGGTATCTCCGGACAGATTCAACATTTAGTAGGAATGCAGTCGTCAAAAATTATCATCGCCATCAACAAAGACCCTGATGCGCCCATCTTTAAAGTAGCAAATTATGGCGTAGTCGGCGACCTTTTTCAAATCCTGCCTTTACTCACCAGAAAATTCCAGGAAGTCCTAAAGAAGTAATTCACGTAAATTTTCTCGACGGGTAAAATTTACATCTTTTAGCAATTATTTTATTCTAATTACATATATATGTTAAAGAATGTAAAGATTTTCCTTGACAAATTTGAGTTTACTATTTATAATTGAACCAATAAGTTAAGGAGAAACTTTATGGCAAACGGCACATTAATGACGATTGATGAATTAGCAGGATATCTTAAAGTTACACGTCGGACTATTTATGAATGGCTGAAAAACAATAAGATTCCCGCGCTGAAACTCGTTGGCCAGTGGCGGTTTAGAAAAGATAGAATTGATGCCTGGCTTGAGAAAGGAGCCCATTATGTATCTTAAGAAATTAGAACTCATTGGTTTTAAATCTTTCCTGGATAAGACCATCCTTCATTTTGAGCCGGGGATAACCGCCGTAGTTGGCCCGAATGGATGCGGAAAATCCAATATCTTTGATTCCATGCGCTGGGTATTAGGCGAACAGTCAGTAAAGGCACTGAGGGGCTCAGAGATGCAGGATGTGATTTTTAACGGCACTGATATTAAGGAACCCTTGAGCATGGCTGAGGTGAGTTTGACCTTTGATAACTCCCATAAATTTTTTAATGTGCCACAGGATGAAGTGACCGTTACCCGCAGGATTTTTCGTTCCAGCGAAAGCGAGTACCTCCTGAATAAGACCCAGGTCAGGCTAAAAGATATTTTAGATTTAATGATGGGTACCGGCATTGGCGCCGAGAGTTATTCTCTGGTAGAACAGGGCAAGATCGATTTAGTCTTAAGTTCCAGGCCCGAAGAGAGGCGTTTAGTCTTTGATGAGGCCTCCGGCATTACCAAGTATAAGGCGCAGAAAAAAGAGGCGCTTAGGAAATTAGAAGAGACAGAGCAGAATTTACTCCGGGTCAATGATATTATCACCGAGGTAAAACGCCAGATCGGCCATTTAGAGCGCCAGGCAAATAAGGCGCGTAGGTACAAAGAGGTATTTGAAGAGCTTAAAAGCAAAGAGATAAATTTATCCTCTTTACAAAAAACATTACTGGAGAAAGAAAAGAATGAAATTATCGATAATTTAAGCCAATTGCAATCTAAAGAAGCAGGCCTGCTGAGTATTATTGCCGAGCAGGAAGCAAAGATTAGCGGCAGAAAGGAAGAAATAGAAACGCTGGAAGATAATATTCTGCAGATCAAGAATGAGATATTGAACCTGGATAATCTGGCGATAAGAAATAAAGAGCACATCGGCTTAAATGAAGAAAGGCTTAAGGAATTAGAGGGCGCTAAAAACTATCTTCAAGCGCAGATGGAACAGGCAAAGAACAGGCTCGTATTAGATGAGGAAAAGTTAGGCAAAATACAAAACGAATATAACGGTATAAATAAAAATATTCAGGATAAGTCAGAAAGCCTAAAAGTTAAAGAAGCAGAACTCAGTAACCTCAGCCAGGCAATCAAGTCTTCATTAGAGAATATTGCGCAGGCCAAGAGAAAAATTTTAGACTTAGTGGCACAAATTGCCCACAGCAGGAATGAATTTAATGATGCCCAGGCAAAACAGCAGATTTCTGCTGCGCGCAAAAGAAGGCTGGAATTGGAAAAGGCGAAGGTAAAGGAAGAAAAGGCGCAGTCTGAAAATTATCTTAACTCTATCGCGCAGGAATTAAGTGCGTTGGAGAAAGACTTTCAGGATCTGGACCTAAAAATAACTAATTTAAAAAGCGAACTGGATAATGAGGGCTTGTCTTTAAATGCGCTGAATGCAGATTTGCAGAATTTAGCAGCCCGTAGCTTAACCTTAGAATCCCAAAAGGAATTCATCGAGAAATTAAAAACCAGATATGAAGGCATAGATGAATCTATGAATGCTACCATATTTTTAGATAAACTGCCTAAGGAGAAGTTAACCGGGTTGGTGGTAAAAATAAAATCTATTGATGAAAAGAGCCAGAAATTATCCGGCGAGGCAAAGCCCATTGAATTGGATATACAAAAAATAGATGAGAAAATAAGGGAATTAAGGTTGAGTATAGCGGATTTAACCCAGAAAAAAACAGCCAGACAAGGACGCATTCAAGAATTAAATAATTCTATCGGGCAATTACAGCAAGACTTGCGTAATCAAGAACTGGCCTTGGCGAATAAAAAAAGCCAGCATCAGACTAGCCAAGAACAATGCCATAAAATCAAAGAGGAACAAGACTTGGTGAACTTGGAATTAGAGGATACCGAAAAAGACCTATCTATATGGGATGAGCAGTTAGCCCGCCTTAAAATATCATTAGCGGAGTTAGAGAAAGAGCAAAAGACCAGCGAAGATTTAATCAATAGCGCACAAAATAATATTGCCCAGAACGCTAACCTCAAGGAAAGAACCCTGGTATTGATTACCCAGACTAGGACCGAGATAGAGGCATTGGTTAAGCGGGTGGCTTCAGATGAGGCCACCATAAAAATATGGGAAGATACTTTTCGGCAGGATAAAGAAGGCTTGTTAAATTTTGAAACACAACTTAAAGAAAATCTGGATAAAAAAGAGCTCTTACAGATTGAGATAAAAGATTTGGAGGATAAAACAGAAGAAGCAGGTAAGCTGGCTCAGGAAAAAGAGGGATTATTAAAAATAACTCAAGGTAAATATCAGGAAATCTCTCGGACTTCAAGTGATGTAATTCAAAGCCTAGAATTAGAAAAAAAAGAGCTGGATGCGATGAAAGACAAATTATATGAACTGCAGATGCAGAGTAAAGATGTAGAATTTAAGGCCACCAGTATAAGGAACAGAATTTTACAGATTTATAAAATAGATTTGGATACCCTGGAAGAACAGATTCTTAGCGCAGGAACGGATGAAAATAATTTGGCTCAAGACATACAAAGCTTAAAAGAAAAATTAGATTCTTATGGCAGCGTGAATCTGGTAGCGATTGAAGAATACGATGAATTAAAGAAACGTTATGATTTTCTCATCCAGCAGCAGAATGACCTTTTTTTAGGCAAAGAATCATTGCATGAGGCCATACTAAAAATTAACCGCACCACCAAAAAGATGTTTCTGGATACCTTCGAGCGCATCCGCGCAGAATTCCGGAATTACTTTAAATTGCTTTTTAACGGAGGAGATGCCCAGCTTTTCTTGATTGACGAGCAGGACCCCTTAGAATCCGGGATCGAGATCATCTGCCGGCCTCCGGGGAAAAAATTACAAAACGTGCTTTTACTTTCCGGAGGGGAAAAGGCGCTTTCGGCCATAGCGTTGATATTCGCCATATTTAAAGTCAAGCCATCGCCATTTTGCGTATTAGATGAGATAGACGCGGCATTAGATGAGGCAAACGTAGATAGATTCGGCAGGCTGCTGCAGGAATTCGCCAAAGGTTCTCAGTTTATTGTGATTACCCATAATAAAAGGACGATCAATAATGCTGATGTGATGTATGGAATCACCATGCAGGAATCCGGCGTTTCTAAGATTGTCTCGGTAAAATTTGCCAAGGAAGAGTTACCAGAGAATAATAAAGAACCCCTGGTTGCAGAACCGGTTTAATAATTAACAACAAGTGCTGTTTTTACCCTTGCTCTTGGCTTGATAAAGTGCTTTGTCAGAAGCCAAAATAAGCTGGGAAGGCGAAGAACCGTCTTTAGGAAAGGAAGACACTCCTAAACTGGCGGTTAATTGTTGGGAAGGTAAAATTTCTTTGTGGCTAAAGGGATGTTTCAGGATACGCTCTCTTAAGCGCTCGGCAATTACAAATGTTTCGTTTTTATCTGTCTGTGGCAGTATTATCGTAAATTCCTCCCCGCCATAACGGCAGACATAATCCATTTTCCGCGACTGATTTTTAAGAATCACCGCCAATTCCTTTAAAATGTTATCTCCTGCCTGATGGCCCAGCGCGTCATTATAAACCTTAAAGTCATCAATATCTAACATGATCAGGCTTAAAGGCAAAGAGCCAGCTTTGGCTTTCTCAATTTCTACCTGTAGGATGTATTGAAAATAACCGTGATTCCAGAGTTCGGTGAGCGAATCGGAGTGCGCGCGCATCACTGTTCTTTCGTAAAGTTGCGAATTTTCTATAGCCAGGCCTGCCTGGTTAGCCAGCATGATTAACATTCTGATATCATCCTTAGTAATGGGTTCTTTGGTAATAAAGTTATCCGCTAAGATTAATCCGTTTACTTTATCTTTTGCTTTTAAAGGCACGACAATCAGTTCATCGGTCTTCAGTATTTGGAGCACCGGGTCATGGGCGTAATTTTGGATAGTTTCTCCGGTTAAATGTAAAGGCATTCCATCCAATACACCTAAGGCAAGTATTCCTCCGCTTTGCTCTCGTAGAGGAATTTTTAGCCGTTTTATTTGTGGGTTAAAGCCGGATTCAGTAACATCATTAGCGCTACCGGATATTTTATAGGCATTGATCAGGTCTTCCAGGTCCATTTTATCGGCTTCAATCTGCGACCAGATGCGATTGGCTTCTTCTCCGGTTTCCGGTCCAATACCCATTTTTCCTTCAATCAGGCCGTCTTTTTCATTGACTAAAAAGAGCAGGGCCCGGTTAAAACCCAGTCCGATATGCGCGGTCACTCCGGTAAGGATGATGTATAAAATCTCGTCTAATTTCAGGGTGGTGCGCATGGCATTGGAGATCTCATAGAGTATGCCCAATTCCATCTTAGTGCGCTCCAACTCTTCCTTAGTCTTGGTTATCTCTTCCATTTATGCCGTTTTAACAAACTCCATAACTTGTGGTTTCACTAAAGATATCATATTTTAAAGCCCCTGTCAACCCCCTTAGAAATGCCAGTTTTTAATCAGAGGATTGCTTATTTAAACAGCCAGTAATAATTTTATTTTCTGGAAGGACATATTATAAAAAGAGGGAAGGAAAACTCCTTCCCTCTTTTTTCTGAGAGTAGATAAAAATAGTGAGGTTATAACGGCGTAAGTACTCCACCTGTAGTAGCAGTATAAGTAGTATCGCCGGTTGTGCCTACGGTTTGAGGTGCTGCCACAAATGTGTAACCAGTAGAAGCCATTGTACACCTGTAAAGATAGCCTTGTAATGTTGTTGTTTGTCCACCTGCACCTGCACAGTAGCTACCAATGGAAGTCATATATTGTCCTAACTGAACTGTGGTAGCTGGATACAGACCGCTATTTGTAATGGAGTATGTTTCTGCTGAAGTAGATATACTGCGTAGAGTAGATTTTGCTGCTGCAGTATTAGCCGTTCTTCTCGCACTTAACAAATTAGG
>Ga0155745_132_pt1 | contig 23433 bp, 18 predicted proteins | sample RifCSPlowO2_01_FD_107399 | JGI IMG/M metagenome (GOLD analysis project Ga0155745, IMG submission 107399) | Omnitrophica WOR_2 bacterium RIFCSPLOWO2_01_FULL_41_12
AAGAGGCCTTTAGAGTTATGAATAGTTTTAATCAAAATAAGGCCATATCACGTATAGAAAATATTGAGGAAAAGGATTTATCTTTTTATCAGGCATTAGGTTATGATTGCCGGTATAAATTTTCTGATTATCTTTGTAAGAGAGAAGACCTGGTGCAGTTAAAAGGTGACCGGTTTAAGTCCAAACGCGCCTGTTATAATTATTTTATCAAGCACTATAAGGCAAAATATCTACCCTTTTCTTTAAAATATAAAACTGATTGTCTTAAACTTTATCAACAGTGGATGCAGGATCGCCAGGCGCAAAATCAAGAACCTGTATATCAAGGCATGCTTGCAGATAGCCGCAATGCCCTTAAAATATTACTGGTGAGCCCTTTGGATTTTATAGGCAGGATAGTAATGATAGATAGCATAATGAAGGCCTTTACTTTCGGTTTTAGATTAAATTCAGATACATTCTGTATCTTATACGAAATAGCGGATTTGTCTATTAAAGGCCTCAGCCAGTTTATCTTTCGCGCCTTTTCGCGAGAATTAAAAGATTTCAGGTTTATCAATATTATGGATGATTCGGGCCTAGAGAATTTAAAAAGGGTCAAACTTTCCTATCATCCGGCAAGGTTAGCCCCGGCCTATATTGCGCAAGAGAAAAATGGCTAAGAATTTAGAGGAAATAGAGTTTACTATATTTGATACAGAAACCACAGGGCTAGAACCGCAAGCCGGCGATAGGATGGTTGAAATTGCCGGTATCCGCTTAAAGGGTAACCAGAAACTAGATACATTTCAAACCCTGATTAATCCAGGAAGGCCTATATCTTGCGCTGCCTTTGCCGTAAATAAAATTACTCCTGAGATGCTCAAAGACGCGCCCACAATAGAAACAGCATTGCCTGAATTTTTAAAGTTCATTCAGGATACCTGCCTCTGCTCTTACAATGCCACCTTTGACTTGGAATTCTTAAATAATGAATTAAGGCTGATCGGCAGGCCAGACATAGAAAATATTGTAGTGGTGGATATACTCAAGATGGCCGAAAGGCTCCTGCCCCGCTTAGAGCGTTATGCCCTGTGGTTTGTGGCCGAAAAATTAGGCTTAAAGACGAAACAGGAACACCGGGCTTTTTCCGACGTAGAGCTTACCTTAAATGTTTTTCACAAACTTAAAGAAGCGCTCTACGCAAAAGGCATACTTGATTTTCTAAATTTTTCTAACCTTTTTGCACTGAATTCGCAATTCTTGAATAATATAAATAATCAAAAGATTGCTAAGATACAAGAAGCTATAGGCCTAGGGGTAAAACTTAAAATCAAATACCTTTCCACTTCTTATGCAGAAGTTTCTGAAAGAGAGGTAATCCCTAAAGAAATCCGGCAGGACAAAAATTATAGTTACTTAGTAGGTTACTGTTGTTTAAGAAAAGAAGAGCGCACCTTTAGGACAGATGGTATATTACATCTTGAAATCTTATAAATTAAAGACTTCACCCTTTAATATATTCAGGAAGCTTTCGGCTCAAAAGTATTGTTTCTGGTTAGAAAGCAGCCTGAATTCCGAGCATTCTTTAGGTAGATATTCATTTTTAGGCATAGACCCCTTCTACATCTTTCAGGCAAAAAACCGCGATCCTTTTGCGGATTTAAGAAAAATCTGTGCGCAATATAAACTTGATCTCCCCCAGACTAAACTCCCATTTTTAGGAGGGGCAGTGGGATATTTCGCTTACGATTTAGGTTTTGCCTTAGAAAAAAAATTAAATTGTCAGCCCAAAGAAGATTCGGGGATACCGGATTGTTTCTTCGGATTTTACAACACTATCATTATCATTGACCATTTCAAACAGCTGTTGTATATTTTCTCCGTAGGATTTCCCGAGAAAAAATATCATCTGGCAAAAACACTCGCGGAAACTAATTTTAAAAAGGCTTATAATTTAATCTCTCAATCCCACATAGACACATACAGGCCAAATACCAAAGAAAATCTGCACCAGATAAGCGCTAATTTTACGAAAGTAAATTATCTCTTGGCAGTAAAAAAAGCCAAAGAATATATAAAAGCAGGTGATATCTATCAGGTAAATCTGGCGCAGGAATTGCAAACCAAAACAGATTTATCGGGCCCGGAAATTTATGGCCGCCTGCGTAAAATCAGCCCTTCCTACTTTAGCGCTTATCTTGATGCCAAAGATTTTCAGATTATCAGTTCTTCTCCGGAAAGATTTTTAAAGGTAGAAGGCAACAAAGTCACTACACGGCCGATGAAAGGGACCCGGCCGCGTTCTCAAAATAGATTACGAGACCAAAGATTTAAAAAAGCCCTTTTAAAGAGCGCAAAAGATAAGGCAGAATTAATCATGATTGTGGACTTAGAAAGAAATGATTTGGGCAAGGTATGCGCTTATGATTCTATTCAGGTAAATAAATTAAGGCAGTTAGAAGGTTATAGCACGGTATTTCAGACCACTGCCACCGTATCCGGCAGTTTACACAAAGATAAAGACAGATTTGATTTACTGCGCGCCTGTTTTCCCGGCGGTTCAATTACCGGCTGCCCTAAAATACGCGCCATGGAGATTATTGAGGAATTAGAGCCTACCCGGCGCTCAATTTATACCGGAAGTTTAGGTTATTTAAGTTTTTCCGGAGGCCTGGATTTTAATATTCTTATCCGCACCATTTTGAAAAAAAATAATAAACTTCATTTTGGTATAGGCGGCGGAATTGTTGCTGACTCAAGGCCAGAGGATGAATACCGAGAGACATTAGTTAAGGCCAAGGCAATGCTGGAAGCAATAAAATGAAAGAAATAGTTTTCTTAAACGGGAAATTTATTTCAAAAGACGAGGCCAAATTATCGGTTTTAGAGCCGGGGTTTTTATATGGCTTCGGGCTTTTTGAGACGATGCGCGCATATCAGAAAAAAATAGTTTATTTAGGCGCGCACTTAAAAAGGCTCAAAAACTCTTGCAAATTAATTGCCCTGAAATGCCCCTATTCTCCGGATAAATTCAAAAGGATGATAAAAGAGACAGTCAAAATTAATGGTTTTTCCGATACCTATGTAAGATTAACTTTATGGAAGTCTAAGGCCGGAACAGATATTTTGATTACGGCCAAGAAATACCAGCCTTATTCTCCCCAAAGATATATAAAAGGTTTTAGTGCCCGTATCAGTTCATTGAGACAAAACGAAAATTCTCTGCTGGGCCGGATCAAATCCACAAATTATCTTTTATGCCGCTTGGCGTATTTAGAAGCAAAAACTAAAGGCCTTGATGAAGCAATTATCCTCAATAATCGCGGATATATTGCTGAAGGAAGCAGAAGTAATATATTTTTAGTGAAAGATAAGGCACTATTTACGCCGTCTTTGCAATGCGGCTGTTTGGCAGGTATTACCCGAAAGGTTATATTTGATTTAGCTAAAAAATATAAAATAAAAATCTGCGAGGGTAATTTTACTATACGAGACTTATATGAAGCAGATGAGGCGTTTTTTACTAATTCTTTAATGGGTGTGATGCCTTTGGAGAATAAATGTGGCAGACTAACCAAGTTTTTTATCAAAAAATATTTTACTTTGCTTAAGTTTTGATTTATGATATAGGATAAATTTAACCAAGGATAAAAATATGCCGCAAAAAGACTATTTAGGAAAAGAACGCAGAAATTATATCCGTTTAGATTCGGTATTTCCGGTGCAGTTTCGTCTTATGTCGCTTGACGCAAAAAGCTTTCTTTCGGATTGGCAGCAGGGTTTTACCAATAACATAGGCAAAGGCGGGATATGCCTTGCGGTGAACAATCTGTCGTCGGAGTTAACCCAGAAATTAAAGAACCAACAGGCAAAAATATCTCTGGACATAAATATACCCCTGAGCAAAAACCCGGTATCTGCATTTGCGAATATCGCCTGGATAAGAGAGGTGCCCGGAGAAGCCAATCAATATCTTATCGGTTTAACTTACGAAAAAATTGATCGCCAAGAAAAAAGCAGAATTATGCGTTATGCCTGGACAAAAAGATTGTTTGCTCCGGTGGTCTTATCCATAGTTATTATATTAGGAGTAGGTTTTACCATCAATAGCCTCATTACCGTAAAACTGATTAAGGGCAACCGCGCCTTAGTGGCACAATTACTAAAAATCTTACAGGAATCCAGCGTAGCCAAACAAACAGTAAAAGAGATAACCCGGGAAAGGCAGGATTTACAATTAAAAATTCAGTCCTTAGAATTACGTATGCGCACAGTAGGAGAAGAAAGGTCAAAATTAGAAACTGCGAAAACCGATGAAACAAAGCAATTGAATTTGCTGATCGAAAAATTAGCCCAGGAAAAAAATACGTTACAAGAAGAATTAATCGCGGTGCAAAATAAAGAGAATACCGTGACCGAAGAACTCTTGCGTTTAGACAAAAGAAAGGCTGTTTTGCAGAAAGCCAATATCGATAAGATGTATCAATGGCTTAAAATACATCAGAATCCGCGCACCGGCTTAGTGATGAGTTTTGAAGGAGACAAGGACATCGCTAATTGGGCTTTCACTTATGACCAGGCATTGCTTATTCAAGCCTATACCAACTTTTCTGATTTTGAACGGGCGAAAAAAATATTGGATTTCTTTGCGCAAAAAGCCAAGAGAATAGACGGAAAATTCTTAAATGCCTATTATGTGAATGATGGCTCTCCCGCAGAGTATGTTAATCACAGCGGCCCAAATATCTGGCTGGGGATTGCTATATTGCAATATACTAAAAAGAGCCAAGATGCAAATTATCTCAATTTAGCCGAAGAGATCGCCAGAGAGATTGTCTCTTTGCAGAATGAGGATAAAGATGGCGGTATCCGGGGCGGCTCGAATATAGAATGGTACTCTACAGAGCATAATCTGGATGCCTATGCATTTTTTAATATGCTATATAAGATTACCAATAAAGCGCTATATCTAGGGGCACGCGATAAAACATTAAATTGGTTGGTCCAACATACCTATGATAATGTGGATGTTCCGATCAAGCGCGGCAAGGGTGATTCTACTATTGCCACCGATACCTATGCCTGGTCAATCGCTGCTATCGGCCCGGAAAAATTAGAGGAATTAGGAATGAATCCGGACCGGATCGTAGAATTTGCCGAACAAAATTGCCGCGTGGAAGCTTCTTTTACCCGGCCCGAAGGTCAAGTTATAAAAATTACAGGGTTTGATTTTGCACCGCTTAGGCATGTGGCCAGAGGCGGAGTAGTTTCTTCGGAATGGACTGCCCAGATGGTTTTGGCCTTTAAGGCCATGGCCAACTTTTATTATAAAAAGGGCTTGATTGCCAAAGCCAGGTCTTATGATTTGAAGGCAGATACGTACCTGTCAGAATTGGGCAATATGGTTGTGACTAGCCCCTCGCCTTCTGGCCAAGGCGAGAGTTGCCTGCCTTATGCCACCCAGGATTTTGTGGATACCGGCCATGGTTGGATGACGCCTAAGGGCAAATCTACCGGTTCTGTGGCTGGCACTGCCTATACTATCTTTGCCTATTACAATTATAATCCCCTGGAACTCAAGGAATGAGAGCTCAACTTAAGACGATCTATGAAAAACTCTATTCTCATTTTGGCCCGCAACATTGGTGGCCGGCAAGCACAGCCTTTGAAGTAATGCTGGGCGCTATCCTTACCCAGAATACAAATTGGTCTAATGTAGAGAAGGCAATAGATAATCTGAAAAAACATAAATTATTAAAACCCCATAAACTTAAAAATTTATCCGCTAAAAAATTGGCCGCGCTGATTAGGCCCGCGGGTTATTATAATATTAAGGCAAAACGCCTAAAAAATTTTTTAGATTTTTTATTCGGCAATTTTAAAGGAAGCCTCAAAGCCATGACTTTAAAAAATACCCCGGCATTACGCCAGGAATTACTTTCGGTAAATGGCGTGGGCCCGGAGACCGCAGATTCTATATTGCTCTATGCGCTTAAAAAACCTATCTTTGTCATTGATGCCTATACCAAAAGAATACTTTTAAGGCATAACCTGATCGAAGAAGATACCGGTTACACTGAAATACAGGATTTATTTATGCAGAATTTAAAAAGAAGCGTAAGATTATTCAATGAATACCATGCGCTTTTGGTAAAATTAGGCAAAGATTACTGTCTAAAAAATAAACCTAAATGCGAAATCTGCCCCTTAAAATAAAAATCCCCAAAGTTTTGTCATTTGTCATTTGTGTTTTGATATTTATTTGTCATTCTGTTTACGCTGCAGAGCCTCCCAGGTATGACATAGAGGCTAAAATAGACACGGCTCACAAAAAAATTGTGGCCAGGCAGACGGTAATATTCACTAATAATTCCGATCAAGAATTAAACGAGGTTTATTTTCATATTTACCCGCATCGTAAATACAGTGAATCCGAAAAAAGATTTCTTCTAAGGTACGCTGCCTATTTTAATATTAATCCTTACCCCGAAGGTTTTCAATCCGGAGATTTAAAAATAAAATCCGCAAGTTCTTTAGATAAATCTCTTCAGTTTTCTATTGAGGGCAAAGATGCCACCATACTTAAGATTGCCCTGGATACTGCGCTTAAACCCCAAGAATCAAAAGCAATTAAGATAGATTTTCAGGTGGATATACCTCATGCCTATGGAAAATTCGGCTGGCATAAGAATATTATGAGCTTGCTGCGCTGGTATCCTATGCTTTCGGTTTTAGATGAAGAGGGCTGGCATAATTATCCTTTTTATCCTTTTCACCAGCCCTATTTTTCGCAAGCCGCCATTTATAAAGTTTCTCTGACCCTGCCTAAGGAGCAATTGGTTATACATAGCGCAACATTAAACCGCCAAACCTATAATCCCGACGGGACCAAGACCATGCTGATTGCATCGGAATTACCCATACGCGATTTTGGCTTAGTGATCAGCCCGGATTTTCAACTCATTTCCCAAGAGCTTAACGGCGTAAAGATAAATGCTTATTATTTAGCAGGAGACAGCTTCTATGCAGGAAAGGCGCTGGAATTTGCCAGCGGCTTAATAGAACACCATTCTAAAAAATTTATCCCCTATCCCTATAAAGAATTTAACATCGCCCCCAGTTTCTTGGGTTATGGAGGCACACAGTCCTCAAATCTTATCCTGATTGATAGCCGCGCCTATCAGTTGCCCGGGTTTCTTATACGCTACTTTGATTTTTTGATTTCCCACGAAACCGGGCACCAGTGGTTTTATAATCTCGTCGGTTCTGATGAATACAAAGAGATGTTTATTGACGAAGGCCTGAACTCCTATTTTATCTTAGATTATTTGAATCAAAAATATGGCCGGGATGCCCAGGTTATGGTTTTGCCTAAGAGCCTTGAGTGGCTGATTCCCAATTTCTCCTTTTCGCGCGCCCAATTAGACCGCTATAGTTTCGTGGCCAAGAATGGTTTGGATAGGCCGGTATTAGGAAAATTATCCAGTTTTCAGGAACCCAGCTCCATATTTTCTATTACTTATGGCAAGGGCTCAAAAATTTTTGATATGCTTAAATTTGTGATGGGAGAGGATAATTTTAAAAGATTAATGCAGCGTTATTTTAAGGAATTTAGGTTCAAAAATATCAAAGTGCAGGATTTAAAAGCATTAGCCAGCCAAGAGGCGGGCAAAGATTTGAGCTGGTTTTTTGAGGGTTGGCTGAATACTTCTTTTTCCTGCGATTATGCCGTAAAAAAAGTCAAAGATAACCGCATATTTTTAGAGAATCGCGGCCGGATGCAGATGCCGGTTGAGATCGAGGTGGAATTAGAGAAGGGAGAAGTCCTGAAATACATTTGGGATGATAAAAATAAAGAAAAGGAAATCAATATTGATAGTAGGGCAAAAATAAAAGCAGTGAGCATTGACCCCAAGAAGAGGATTTTAGATTTAGACCGCACCAACAACCACTGGAAACGTAAATTTGATATCAGGGCAGTAGCCTTGTATCATCCTGTTTACGAGGTGCCGGTTTTCTTGAAAGATGACGCCTACAGCGTGGTCGTGGGCCCGCAGGTAGGGTTTTCAGAATTAGGGGTAAAATCATCGTTGCAGAAACCGCAGGATAATATTTTCTATATTTCAAGCGCATATAATTTTAACGAAGAAAGAATAAAGAACAGCATTGGCTTTGAGCAGAGACATTTAGCCAGGAAGATGCTTAAATGGGGTATAGAGGCATTTGATTATAATGATGTCCGGGGTTCGGCTGACCAAGAAGGGTTTAGATTATATTTAAGAAGAGAGCTTTGGCCGGCAAGTTACGGCTTATTGGATGAAAACGACCATGTTACGGCCTATATCCTGCGCAATCGGGATTTTAAGAGCGCCCTTACTTCGGGAGGGCTTGAGGATGTAAAAAACATTTATTATCGCCAGCAGGAGGAGGCAATTCTAGGGTTGAATTTAAAGTTTGGCCGTTATGGTACATATCCCGATCCTGTAAAGGGCTGGAAATTGAATTTTATTCTGGAAAATGCCGAACATTTTCTCGGAGGACAGAATTATTTCTGGCGCGTGAGCCCGGAATTATCGCGCTACTTTAGCATTGATCCTCAACAAAAATTAGCCGCCAGAGTTAAATTGGGCCTGGGGTTCCCTGCGGATAAGGGATTGTTTCAGTTAGGCGGCGAAAAAGGATTACGCGGCTATGCCTATAAAACCATAAATGGCTCACAGGCAATTTTATTTTCCGGAGAATATCGGCTGGATTTAGCCAAGGATTTAAATTTAAACTGCTGCGATCATCTTCTTGCCCTAAAAAAAATTCAGGGCGTGGCATTTTTTGACATAGGCAAAGCCTGGTTTAGAAGTTTTAATAACAGCGATTTTAAAAAGGACGTCGGATTAGGCTTACGTTTTCATTGCGATATCGTGGGATTCTTAGAAAGGCTGATTTTCAGGATAGATATTGCGAAGGCCTTAAATGAACCCAAGGAAGAGCCGCATGTCTGGTTAGGCATAAGCCATGCATTTTAAAAATGATAAATAAGAAACGGCTGATCGCGCTTACCCGAAGACTTATTCAGATAAATTCCCAGAATCCGCCGGGTGACGAATTGCGTATTGCCAGATACGTAAACAATTATCTAAAAAAATTAGGCTTAAAGACAAAAATATACGAGTTTAAAAAAAGGCGTTCCAATGTAATTGCTCATTTAGCAGGAAAAAATAAAAAATATTCTTTGTTGATCACCCCGCATTTAGATACGGTGCCTTGCGGATTAAACTGGCATTTTAATCCGTTATTAGGGAAAAGATCAGGAGATAGGGTGTATGGCTTAGGCGCAACTGACTGCAAAGGCAATTTAGCTACCGCTTTAGAGGTAATCAACAGTTTAGTTGAAGAGAAGGCGATTTTAGATTATAATCTAGTCTTTGCCGCTACCAGCGATGAAGAAAGCGGTTCCCATGCTGGCCTTATCCCTTTATTAGATAAAGGTATATTAAGGCCGGAGGTGGCCTTAGTCTTAGATTCCGATGAATTCGGTATTGTCATTACCCAGAAAGGGCTGCTGCATCTTAAAGTAAAGATAGAGGGTAAAAAGGCGCACGGCGCTTATCCCTGGCAAGGCATAAATGCCATTGATATTGCCGTAGAAATACTTAAAGAAATCAAAGAGCATAAATTTGTTTACCTTAAAAATAAATATCTTAAGGCCCCCACCATAAATATCGGGACCATCCGCGGCGGAGACAAGGTCAATATTGTGGCTGACTGGTGCGAGTTTGAATTGGATTTTAGATTTTTACCGGATATGCCCGAAAGATTATTATTAAAAGAATTGAAAAATATTATGCAAAAACATGCGCAAAAGTTCAGCCTAGAAATAGAGGCCATGCAAAAGCCGTATAGGATTAAAAAAAATCATAATTTGATAAAGTGCCTTAGCCAAGCAGAGAAAAAATTTAAGATAAAACCGCAGATAAAAGGTTCAGAGGGCGCAACCACGATTACCTTTTTTCAAAATAAAAACATACCGGCCATTGCGACTGGTTTTGGTTCCTCCGGATGCGCCCATACAGCAGATGAATACGTAAAGATTAGTAATCTATATAAAGGCGCGCTGGTATTAGAAGATTTTTTAAAAAGTTATAAACCTAGGTGAGGTGAATATGGAAGAAAGTAAAATTTCTAAAAGGCCTAAACTAAAGAATCCTTATTTAATAGTTGCCTGGCCGGGCATGGGAGAAGTAGCATTTAAGGCCGCTACTTACTTGGTAGATAAACTACAAGCCAAAGAGTTTGCCCAGATACCAGCGCAGGAATTTTTTTATCTAACCGCAAGTGCGATTAAGGAAGGCATATTGAGCCTGCCGGAATTGCCGTATAATAAATTTTATTATTGGAAGAATCCCGCTACAAAAAGTAGTCAAGAAAGCCATGATTTGATTATTTTTATCAGTAGCGCCCAGCCGGATTTATCCAAGGCCGAAGATTACTGTCAGAGGATTATTTCTCTGGCCAAAAGTTTTAAGGTAAAATCCATTATCGGTTTCGCGGCTATGCCGCAGCCCATTGACCACACGCAGGAATCGCGGGCCTGGTTTACCCCCAGCACTTCCGAACTGCTGAATAGTTTAAAAAAATATAATTTAAATTTAATGTCCGAAGGCCAGATCAGCGGCATGAATGGCCTATTCTTAGGCATAGCCAAGAGAGAAGGCATAAACGGCTTCTGCTTGCTCGGTGAAATCCCGCTTTATACCATCCAGATCGAAAATCCTAAAGGCTCCTGCGCGGTGCTTGAGGCGCTGAGTAAAATACTGAATATAAAAATTGACCTCGCCAATCTTATTGACCAGGCGCGGATTATGGAAAGCGAGATTAACCGGCTCTTAGACTTCTTGAAATTAGGCCCGGCAACCGCTGCTCCTATCGGAGAAGAAGAAATAGAAAAGATCAAAAAGTCCTTAAGCCAACTGACAAAACTGCCCCTTTCTATAAAAGAAAAAATTGAAGCCCTCTTTGAGCAAGCCAAGACCGATATCCCGAAGGCCAATGAATTAAAACAAGAATTAGATAAGTGGAACGTCTATAAAGAATACGAGGACAGGTTTTTGGATTTGTTTAAAAAGAAAAAAGAAAAGGACAACTAATGGATGTTCATATCAAAGCCGTCATCTTTGATTTAGGCAATGTATTAATTGATTTTGACCACACCATATCGGCAAAGAGAATCTCCAAGTTTACAGAAATGCCCTGGCAAGATATCTTCGGGCTCTTTTTTGATTCTGAACTTACCGGTCTTTTTGAGGAAGGCAAAATCACGGCGCAAGATTTTTTCTCAAAGGTTAAAGAAATACTCAATTTAAAACTGGACTACGATACGTTTGTGCCGATCTGGAATGACATATTCTTTTTAACTAAACATAATAGGTTTGTCTATAATTTAGCTCAAGATTTGCGTAAAACCTATAAACTGGCGCTTTTATCCAATATCAATATTCTGCACTTTGATTATTTAAAAAAAAACTTTTCCATATTTAAGCCCTTTCACCATATTATCCTTTCCTATGAGGTAGGCTTAAGGAAACCCGATCCCTTAATCTATAAAAAAACATTAGAAGTTTTGGAAAGCGAACCCACGCAGGTATTTTATACTGACGATAGGCAGCAGCTTATCCAGGGCGCCAAAGAATTGGGCATACATGCATTTGTGTTTAAAGATACAGAGCAGTTGAAAAAAGATTTGAGAGATAGAGGAATGAAATTTTAAAATAAAATTTTCTTTTTACCGACGGAAAACAAAACCTTAAAAATCTTATAAAATTTAAAAAATACTTGACAAAAACAAGATGTTGTGATAAAAAAATAGTATAAACACAAGATTTTGTATAACTTTTTATATTTTAGGAGGAAATTACACTGAGTTGGAAAAAATAGGCGGTTTTTAAGGGCTCTCAAGGATAGCGGAGCCCTTATTTTATGTAAGTGCACAATTTATGGAACGTTAGTGAACATAAATTGTTTGCACGAACATATCCCGCACCTTTTATTTGTTCATGTTTTAATAATACAGTAATAATAATTGAATATTACAAAGGTGCGGGATAAATTCGCACAGATAACTTATGTCGGAGTAAAATAAGATTTTATTGCTCCATAAGTTATGTGCTCATTTATGAAAACAGTCGGCTTAACTTACGATTTAAAAACAGACTACGCATTCAAAAAAGATGATCCCCCGGATGCTAATGCCGAATTTGACCATCCTTCTACCATCGATGTCATTGATTCTGCTATCCAGTCTTGCGGTTTCAAAGTAAAAAGAATAGGTAATGTATCAAACCTCCTAGAACATATTGACCATCTTGATGTAGATATAGTTTTTAATATCTCTGAAGGAATTGGCGGAAGAAATAGGGAATCCCAGGTTCCGGTATTATTAGAAATGGCCGGTATTCCTTTTGTCGGCGCTGATGCTTTGACCCAGGGCCTGACTTTAGATAAAATTATAGCCAAAAAGATTTTTATTGCCGAAGGAATACCCACGCCTAGATTTTTTGAAGCCAGAAACAGCGCTGAATTAATCAATACCAACCATTTTAAATTTCCGCTGATTGTAAAGCCGCGTTTCGAAGGTTCATCCAAAGGCCTGAGCGAAAATTCCCGCGTAGAAAATAAAGAGCAATTATTAAAACAGGTTGAATTCCTGATTAACACCTATAAACAGCCGGCGCTGATAGAAGAATTTATTTTGGGCGAGGAATTTACTGTGGCTATAGTGGGCAATGATCCGCCAGAGGTTCTACCCATCGTGCAGATAAAAATAGACGGAGATCTTAAGCTCAATGAAAAGTTCTATACCTTTGCCCGCATAAGTTCTGACCGGTTGGAATACGTCTGCCCTGCTCCTGTAGCAAGCGATTTGCAGGAAACAATTTCTGCCCTGGCGCTTAAGACATACCAGGCTGTAGAATGCCGCGATTTTGGCCGGATTGATTTTAGAGTGGACAATAAGCAAAGGCCTTATGTATTAGAGATAAATCCCTTGCCCAGTTTATCTACGGAGGATGTGTTTATGATGATCGCAAAGGTAATCGGCATCTCATATCCGGAGATGATCGGCAGGATATTAAATAGCGCATTTAAGAGGTATCATTTGACACAATGAAAGTAACGCTTGCTTACAATTTAAAGAGAAAAGACCAGACCAAGCCCGCGGATTATTTTTCAGAATACGACTCTGATCAGACCATAAATGCGATAATTACTGCCCTGCAAAGAAAAGGCCATGCTGTTGAGGCTATTGATGTGGGAACCCCTAATTTATTTACCTATTTTCGCAAAAACAGCGTGGATATGGTCTTTAATATCGCCGAAGGAAAATCCAGTAAATTCCGCGAATCCGAGGTCCCTGCCGTATTGGATTATTTGAATATACCTTATACCGGCTCAGATACCTTTTCGCTCGCCCTAGCCTTAAATAAAGCGCTGACCAAAAAATTATTGAAGGCAGAGAATATCCCTACTCCAAATTTTCAAGTCTTTCTCAAAGGCAACGAAGAACTAAATCCCGACTTAAAATTTCCGCTGATCGTGAAACCTAACCGCGAAGGTTCGGCCAAAGGAATCAATACCTCCTGCGTGGTCAGTACTAAAGAGATGCTCTTTAATAAAATTAAAGAGATAATGAACATATATAACCAGGAGGTGTTGGTAGAAGAATTCATTGCCGGAAGAGAACTGACTGTGGGGATTTTAGAGAACGGAAAGACTACGATACTGCCTATTTTAGAGATAGATTTTTCTACCTGCAAAGATAGCGGAGAATATTTTTATTCTTGGCGCATGAAGGAATATCAGGGTAATAAAGAATTGGGGTTGGTGCCGACATTTCATTGCCCGGCAAGGATAGATAAAACTACAGAGGAATTGATCAGGGACGTAGCCTTAAAGACGCATCGGGCAGTGGGCTGTTTCGGTATTTCGCGCACGGATATTCGTTTAAGCCAGGATAATATCCCTTATGTATTAGAGATAAATCCTTTACCAGGCCTAAACCCCCTGGAATCAAATCTTCCGATTATGGCTTATGCCGCGGGTATGCAATACGAGGATCTTATTGAGGCAATATTAGCCAGCGCCTCAGAAAGGAAAAGGAAAAATTGAATAATAATACTGCAGTAGTTGAGCAACAAAAATTACAGCAGGACACCATATCAGTTCGTCCGAGCAAAAGGTCTCAGGATTATCAGCAAATTGTTTTATATAAAGACGTAAACCCTTTGGATTGGGAAGACTGGCACTGGCAGTTAAAACACAGAATCCGCACTAAAGAGGAACTGGCCCAGGTCATAAAATTAACCCCCGAAGAAGAGCAGGGGATAAAAAAGGCCAGCGGCAGATTATCTTTGGCCATCACGCCTTATTGGGCAACCTTGATTGATCCGGAAGACCCCAATTGCCCTTTAAGACGCCAGGCCGTACCGGTTATGTCAGAGTCAGCGATTGGCCCGCACGAAATGGTGGATCCTTTGGCAGAAGACAGGGATTCGCCTGCCCCGCACCTTGTACATAGATACCCGGATAGGGTGTTATTGTTAGCTACCGAGCACTGCGCAATGTACTGCCGGCACTGCACTAGAAGAAGGTTGGTGGGCGACCATCAGGAATCCAATTCCGTGTCTAGGTTTGATGCCGCAGTTGAATATATAAAATCAAATAGAAAGATCAGGGATGTGCTTATATCGGGAGGCGACCCTTTGATAATGCAGGATGAGGAGATAGAAGTCCTGCTGCAAAAGATAAGCTCTATCTCGCATGTAGAATTTTTAAGGCTAGGCACGCGCGTGCCCGTAACACTGCCTCAGCGCATCACTGAAAAGCTGGTCAATATCTTGAAAAAATATTCACCCCTCTGGATCAGTATACATTTTAATCATCCCAAAGAAATTACCAAGCGCTGTAAGATCGCCTGCGATATGCTCTCAGACGCGGGAATTCCTTTGGGCAGCCAGACCGTCCTGCTTAAAGGCATAAACGACCGTCCTTACATTATGAGACGGCTGATGCACGATCTATTAAAAATGAGGGTCAGGCCCTATTATATTTATCAATGCGACCCGGTAAAAGGCACGCAACATTTTCGCACACCCGTAGCCGTAGGAATAAATATTATGGAAAAACTGCGCGGCCATACCTCAGGTTACGCTGTGCCCACCTACGTAATAGACGGCCCGGGCGGCGGCGGAAAAATCCCTATTGGCCCAAACTATATCCTCTCGCAGGCCAAAGGCAAGTATGTCCTACGCAATTACAAAGGCAAAATCTATACCTACCTAGAATAACTCTAGCACTTTTTATCCTTGACCTGACAATTTTAGCGTTATATAATTAGGTTCTCATTTTCCCCAGCGCATAGTAAAGGAGTGCTTTATATGGAAGCCAAAAATAAAAGGAATTTTATCCTTTTAGGCCATGCGCAGTCAGGTAAAACTACGCTTTCTGAAAGCCTGCTTTATTTCTGCAAGAGCACTACCCGCAAGGGCACTATTGCCGACGGTACAACGGTAAGCGACTACAGTTTTGATGAAATAGAGAAAAAAAATTCCATCAATGCCAGCTTTTTATACTGCGATTACAAAGGCATAAGAATTCAGATTATTGATGCCCCCGGTTACGCTGATTTTTTTGGAGAAGTCATCTCCGGGGTGCGCGCCGTGGACAGCGCAATTATGGTAGTAGATGCTACTGCCGGAGTTGAGGTGGGTACGGAGTTGGCCTGGCAGCTTTTGGAAGAGGCTAATTTACCCTGCCTGCTATTTATCAATAAACTGGATAAGGAAGGCACAGATATTAACAGGACATTAACCGATATAAAGGAGAGGCTTTCTAAGAAAGCAGTAATCGTAGGTTCTTCGGATGAGCCGGATTTGATTGAGCTGATTGCGGAAAGCGACGATAAACTTTTAGAGAAATATCTGGAAGGGACAAAGTTATCAGCCGAAGAATTAAGCCAGGGCTTAAGGCAAGCAGTGGCTAAGCGCAAAGTATTTCCTGTATTATCCGGTTCGGCTTCAACGGATAAAGGCATCCCCGAAATTTTAGAAGCCATTATTCAGTATCTGCCCAATCCTTTAGAAAGACCGAAGATTGAAGCAGTTGATCCCTCAAAACCAGAAGACAAAAAGGAAGTTATTTTTAAAGATGATAGCCGGTTTTGCGCCTTTGTTTTTAAGTCTATATCCGACCCTTACGTCGGACAGCTGAGTTTACTGCGTTTTTTCTCCGGAATATTATTGCCCAACACCGGTTTTTATAATGCGAGTAAAAAAACCAGAGAGAGGATTGGGCAAATTTTTATCTTGCAAGGAAAAGAACAAAGGACAATTGAATCTGCTTCTTGCGGCGATATTGTGGCTATTGCCAAATTAAAAGAAACTACTACCTCGGATTCGCTTTGCGATGAGAAAGAGCAATATTTGTTTGACCCTGTTGTTTTTCCTCAAGCCGCGATATCCGCCTCAGTAAAACCCAAATCCCGCCAGGATGAAGACAGGATTTCCGGCGCGTTAGCCAAACTGGCATCTGAAGACCAGACATTTAAAGTGAGCATAGACCAACAAACCAAAGAATTAATCATTTCGGGCTTAGGAGACCTGCATCTAGATGTGATGGTAGCAAGGTTAAAAAAAAGATTCAATGTAGAAGTAGAATTAGGCACACCCAAAGTTTCTTATAAAGAGACGATTATCAAGACTGCCAAGGTGCAGGGTAAATACAAACGCCAGTCCGGAGGCAGGGGCCAATACGGTGATGTCTGGATTGAAGTTACGCCTTTAGAAAAAGGAAAGGGTTTTGAATTTGTGGATAAAATTTTTGGCGGCGCTATCCCTAAAAATTTTATTCCCTCGGTAGAAAAAGGCGTGCTACAGGCCTGCGCAGAAGGCGCAATTGCCGGATATCCCATTGTCGACATCCGCATTACTTTATACGACGGTTCTTTTCATGATGTAGATTCTTCGGATATCGCCTTTCAGATTGCCGGAGCCATGGCTTTAAGAAAAGCCGTCTTAGAGGCCGGCCCAGTATTACTAGAGCCGGTGATGGATGTAGACATAGTTATACCCGAAGATTATCTGGGCGCGATTTCCGGAGACCTTAACTCCCGCCGGGGCCGCATTATGGGGATGGATGTAAAAGCCAAGTCTCAGATTGTCAAGGCCAAAGTTCCTCTGGCGGAGATGTTTAAATATGCTAATGACCTGCGTTCACTTACCGGCGGCAGAGGGATGTACAGTATGAAGTTTTCGCATTACGAAGAAGTCCCGCATAAAATTGTCTCTACGATCATCAGCCAGTATCAGGCCTCTAAGAAACCGGAAGGACAAGAATAAAAATGAAAATAGGCATATTCTCTATTCCTCAAATTACCCCCGGAAAATACAATATTAAGGATGACCGTCTTAACCAAGTCTATAAAATAACTAGATCCAAAAAAATAACTTATATGCAGACGGAGGTTACCAGAGAAGATGCTCTTTTAGAGGCAGACGTAATTTTAACCCCTAGAGACAGATTAACAGACCTTATTTTAAAAGATTTGGAATTTGTGGAGACGCGCTCAGGCCGCAGCGAACAAGAACAAGAGAAGGCTTTATTGAATAGATTTAAAACTATTTTAGAGAAAGAAGAACCTCTCTTCAGTCTAACATTAAGCGAGGATGAGCAAAAATTATTATCAGGTTATGGCCTGTTGACCGTAAAGCCGATCGTCATTGCAGAAAAAAGCGAATTAGAGAATATAGATATTTTATTAATGAAAGCGTTTAAGGATAGCGGCTTTATAAATTTTTTTACTACCGGAGAAAAAGAGACCCGCGCCTGGATTATACAAAAAGGGACTACTGCCTGGGAGGCAGCAGGCGCCATTCATTCTGATATACAAAAGGGATTTATCCGCGCAGAAATAATTAGTTTTAATGATTTTATTCAGGCCGGCGGAGAAACTCAAGCTAAACAAGCAGGAAAATTACGTTTAGAACAGAAAGAATACGTAATGCAGGATGCGGACTTAGCGAATTTCCGTTTTAATAAATAATTTAGGAGGCTTTAGAAATGCTAAAAATTAAGCGCGCTTTGATCAGCGTATCCGATAAAGAAGGAATTGCGGATTTTGCCAAGGAATTAAATGCCCTAGGAATAGAGATTCTTTCTACCGGCGGCACGGCCAAAATACTGAGCGAAAACAATATATCGGTAAAAGAAGTTTCTGAATACACCGGTTTTCCGGAAATGCTCGACGGCAGGGTCAAGACCCTGCACCCTAAAATTCACGCCGGGCTTTTAGCGCTCAGGGATAACCCCCAACATATGCAGACGCTCAAACAACACTCTATCGGCCTGATTGATATGGTAGTGGTAAATCTCTATCCTTTTGAAAAAACCACGCAAAAACTCGGGGTTTCTCAGGACGAGGTAATTGAGAATATTGATATCGGCGGGCCTTCGATGTTGCGTTCCGCAGCCAAAAACCATAGGGATGTGGCAGTAGTCTGTAATCCTAGCCGCTATCGCCAGATTATTCAGGAATTGAAAAAAAACCAGGGCGCCTTATCCAAAAGTTTATTGCAGGAATTAGCTATAGAGGTATTTGTTTTAACTAGCCATTATGACGCAGCCATACATAATTATCTCAAAAATTCTTTTTTCGGACGCAAAGAGACGGGGTTTCCTCAAGAATTAAATTTAAATTTTGAAAAAATCCAAGATTTACGTTACGGCGAAAATCCGCACCAAAAAGCGGCTTTTTATTCCCAAGCCAATCAACGCCAAGGTTTAAGCGCCCTAAAGCAACTCTGGGGAAAAGAACTCTCTTTCAATAATATTCTGGACACCAACGCCGCAGTCAATATTGTGAAAGAATTTCAGCTTCCGGCAGTAGTCTTTATCAAACACAACAACCCTTGCGGCGTAGCCGAAAATAAAGACCTTTTGAAGGCTTATCGGGATGCCTGGGCCTGCGATAAACTTTCTGCCTTTGGCGGGATTGTCAGCGTAAATAGAAAAATAGACCTTTCCTTAGCCAAACTAATTGCCAAAAGCGGATTTTTAGAATGTATCATCTGCCCCGGGTTTAGCCCTGAGGCCTTAAAGTTATTACAAGATAAGAAAAACTTACGGCTCTTAGAATTACCCGCTCTGCTTGAGAAAACTCAAGGTTTGGATTTTAAAAAAGTAAACGGAGGGCTTTTATTACAGGATGAGGATCATGTCACGCTGGATGAGCATAAGTTGCAAGTGGTGACCAAAAAGAAGCCTACCCGGCAGGAGCTCGCTTCCCTTATTTTTGCCTGGAAGGTGGCCAAACACACCAAATCTAATGCCATTATCCTTTGCCGGGGAACCAGGACCGTGGGTATTGGCGCAGGCCAGATGTCCAGAGTGGATTCAGTATTTATCTCCACTAAAAAAGCCGCAACATTAACTCCCGGTTCGGTTTTATCCTCTGATGCCTTTTTCCCCAAGGAAGACGCCATCCAATTGGCTGCAAAGTTTAAAATCAAGGCCATTATCCAGCCCGGCGGCTCAATTGCGGATGAGCAGATTATCAAAATGGCGGATAAATATAAAATCTCCATGGTTTTTACTGGTATCAGGCATTTCAAACATTAAGGTGGCCTACCCCGAAACAGTCAGGTACTTAGAATCCTTTATTAACTACGAAACAATTCCTGTTTACCCTTATAAAGAATCTTTAAAGTTAGAGTGCGTAAGGGGTTTTTTGGATTTAATCGGTAATCCCCAGGATACGCTGAACTGTATTCATATAGCCGGCACAAAAGGCAAGGGTTCAACCTGTGCCTTCCTTACCTATATATTAAGGCAGGCCGGCTACAGGGTAGGTTTATACACCTCTCCGCACCTGTCAGATTTTAGGGAGAGGATTAGGGTTCTGGAGGGCTGTGCGCGCTGTGCTGCTGCTAGGCCTAAAGAAGATTTTGAAGGTATGGTTGCTCAAGATGAACTGGCAAACTTAACCGAGAAATTAAAACCAGTAATAGAAAACTACAATAAAAATTCAGAGTATGGCCCGCTTTCTTTTTTTGAAGTTTATACTGCCTTGGCCTTTATGTATTTTAAAGAAAAAAGAGTAGATTTTGCGGTTTTAGAAACAGGTTTAGGTGGCCGGTTGGATGCTACCAATGTAGTTAATCCTTTAGTTTGCGCTATAACCCCCATAAGCTATGAACATACTCAGAAGTTAGGCTATACCTTAAGAGAGATTGCTTTGGAGAAGGCCGGAATCATCAAAAATAAAAATTTAATAGTAGTTACTGCACCACAAGAGGAAGAAGCCAGAGAAGTGATCAGAAATAAATGTAAAGACGTAGAAGCAAAGTTATTAGAAGTAGATAAAGACATCAACTATCAAAAAACAAATAACGGTTTTAGCGTAAAAGGAGTTTTTGCGCAATATCCGGATTTAAAGATCAATCTTTTAGGAGGGCATCAAATAATCAATGCTACTGTAGCAGTGGGTGTAATTGAGGCATTGCGTAATTACGACATAAATATAGGAATTGACTCTATAAGAGACGGCCTGGGTAATACAATCTGGCCGGGAAGGTGCGAAATTATTTCAAAAGACCCTTTTGTAGTCTTGGATGGCGCGCAAAATATTGCTTCTGCCCGAGCCTTAAAAGAAACAATTAAAGAAAACTTTCAATACAAAAGATTAATTCTCATTTTAGGTATTTCTCAAGATAAAGATACCAAAGGTATATGTAATGAATTGGATGAATTAGTAGATGAGGTGATTATCACCAAAGCCGATAATCCCCGCGCCACTGAGCCAAATGTGTTAGCCCAATATTTTAATGGCAGGCCTGTGCATATCACTAATTCTGTAGCGCAAGCCAAGACAAAGGCCAAGGATTTGGCGCACAAAGAAGATTTAATTTTAGTCACCGGTTCGCTGTTTGTGGTAGGAGAGGCAAGGTAATGATAAAACATAGTTTTAATGATACTATTGCGGCGATGGCGACAGCGGTTGGTGAATCGGGTATTGGGATTGTGCGCATTAGCGGCAAAGAGGCATTAAAAGTGGCAGATAAAATTTTTGTTTCTAAGGATGGGAAAAAATCTTCCACTTTTAAGACCTATACTATGCATTATGGTTGGATTATAGAAAATCAAAAATCAAAAATCAAAAATCAAAAATTTAAAAGACCGAAGGAATTTATTGATGAGGTCATATTGACAGTAATGCGCGCTCCTAAATCTTATACCAAGGAAGACGTAGTTGAGATAAATTGCCATGGCGGGATTGTGGCTTTACGTAGAGTATTAGATTTGGTTTTAGAAAATGGCTGCCGTTTGGCTGAACCGGGCGAGTTTACTAAGCGCGCTTTTTTAAACGGAAGAATTGATTTAGCCCAGGCAGAGGCAGTTTTAGATATTATCCGTGCCAAGACCGACTCTGCCTTAAAGATTGGAGCAGGGCAGTTAAAGGGGGTGTTATCCAAAAAAATAAATAATTTAAGAGAGCGATTACTGGAAATACTGACTATTTTAGAAGCAAATATTGATTTTCCTGAGGAGGAAATAGGGGCAATGAACTTAAAGCAGATTCAGGAAAATTTAAGCCAGATTAAGAAGGAATTAATGCATATTTTAGAAAACTCAAAATACGGCCGCATCTTTCGCGAAGGCATAAATGTGGTTATTTGCGGCAAGCCTAATGTAGGTAAATCTTCACTTTTAAATGCCCTTTTAAAACAAGAACGCTCTATTGTTACGCCTATTGCCGGCACAACCAGAGATACCATTGAAGAGGTCATTGATATTAAAGGTATTCCGATCAGGATTGTGGATACTGCCGGAATAATTGAACCGCGGGATTTGATCGAAAAAAAAGCGGTTCTGCGCGCAAAGAGTTATATCGATTTAGCGGATTTAGTGCTTTTGGTTTTTGACGCCAGTCAAAAATTAAGCCCGGACGACGCAGTGCTCATGGCAAAATTAAAGAACAAGACCATAATTGCGTTGATCAACAAAATAGACCTAAAAATTAAATTAGAGAAAGATAAAATCTTAAAAAGATTTAAAAATGTAATTGATATCTCGGCAAAAAAATCAAAGAATATCGACCTGCTTGAAGATGCGATTGCCGGTTTAATCTATAATGGCCGGGTGATGGCTGCAGAACCAATCATGGTGAGTAATTTAAGGCATATCGGACTACTGGGTGAGGCGCAAAAACTTATTGCCCAGGCGCAAGATTCGTTAGATAATAAAGTGTCTGTAGAGTTTATGAGCCAGGATATAAAAGATGCGCTGGCGTATCTGGACGATTTATTGGGCAAGCGTTTTACCGAGGACTTATTAGACAAGATATTTTCTGAGTTTTGTATCGGTAAGTAATCGCGGAGGTTTAATGGATAAAAAAAAGATTGAAAAGGCGATTAAAGAGATATTAGAGGCAATTGGCGAGGATCCCAAAAGAAAAGACCTGCAAGATACGCCCCGGCGCGTAGCAGAGATGTACGAAGAGATATTGTCGGGCATGCATCAGGACCCAGAGAAAGAATTGGAAGTAATCTTAGAACAGAAGCACGACGAGATCATTCTCTTAAAGAATATTCCGCTTTATTCGATTTGCGAACATCACCTTACTCCTTTTATGGGCCGGGCACACCTAGCCTATATCCCTAAACAAGGGCGGGTTACCGGGCTAAGTAAGTTAGCCAGGGTGGTAGATATTTTATCTAAGCGGCCGCAGGTACAAGAACGTTTAACCACCCAGATCGCCGATATCATTATGTCTAAACTTAAACCCCAAGGTTGTATGGTAATTATTGAGGCAGAACACCTCTGTTTATCTATGCGGGGAGTGAGAAAACCCGGGACATTAACGGTAACGTCAGTGGTCAGGGGGGTATTTAAAGAAAACGAAAAGACCCGGCAAGAAACCCTGGCCTTGATTAAATTCTAAAACCCAAGGAGGCCTAATGGAGAAATCCAAAAGTTTTAAATTTTTATTTTTGGTTTTACCTTTTTACTTTTTAGTTTTTACTTTTATGGGTTGCGCCACCTATAAATTCACGCACGGTAAAGAGCCGTATCATAAAGGATATGTGGTGTCTCGAGACGATTATACTATCTTAGAATATACTGCCGGCAAGGATAATAGTGTGCCTAAACTGGATTTAGCCAGGGAGCGTTTCAAAAGGCGCAGAAAAATAGTAGAACATTATTATAAAAGGATGGGTTTCGTGGAGAATCATTTTAAAATGGTGGCAGTGGATCCGGTGATTTTCTTTATCAAAATGGTGGGCGGCGTATTTCGGCTGCCCATTGTCGCCGTTTCAGATTATAGGTATAGAAATAATCCCGCATACAGAGACAGGATAAGGAAAATTGAAGCGGAAAAAGACCTGGCCGAAGAAGCCCGCATCCAGA
>Ga0155745_139_pt5 | contig 21863 bp, 20 predicted proteins | sample RifCSPlowO2_01_FD_107399 | JGI IMG/M metagenome (GOLD analysis project Ga0155745, IMG submission 107399) | Omnitrophica WOR_2 bacterium RIFCSPLOWO2_01_FULL_41_12
ACCATTATTACTGCCTTAGGAACAGGGGTGGCTGAAGAGTTTGACCTGGGTAAGTTACGCTACCATAAGGTGGTGCTGATGGCTGACGCAGATACAGATGGTTCGCACATCCGCACGCTCCTGCTAACCCTTTTATATCGCCAGATGCCCAAATTAATCGAGGAGGGATATGTCTATATTGCCCAACCCCCACTTTACAAGATTAAAAGGGGGCAACGCGAAGAGTATATCCAAACCGAAGAACAGATGAATGCCCTGCTCTTAGAATTAGGCAGCGAGGACTTGAAATTTATGAACCTGAAAAATAAAGATACCTATACAGATAAGCAATTCCAGGAGATCCTAGCATTACTTGTGGAAATGGATCACTATAACCGGATTTTTGGTAAAAAGGGAGTAAATTTTACAGAATACCTGGGATTTAGACACCAAAAGACCAAAAAATTGCCCATTTATAAGGTAAAAGTGGAAGGAAATACCCATTTTCTCTTCAATGACCACGAATTATCTAAGGTTGTGGGAGAAGAGAAGATAGAAGAAAAGGCAGAAATTATGGAACTCTTTGAGGCCCAGGATATTGAGAAAATAACCGCTAAATTGGACAAGATGGGTTTAGATATTGCTACCTACTCGGCTTCTGCCAGCCCAGAAGAGATACCGGTGAAAAAGCAAGACAAGAAACCCAAGTTGATTTATAGAATTGTCCAGGAAAAAGAGCACGCTGAATTTTCTTGCCTGAAAGATGTTTTGCAATATGTGAAGGAGCAGGCGCAGAAAGGCATGAATATCCAGCGCTATAAAGGCTTAGGCGAGATGAACCCGCAGCAACTCTGGGACACTACTATGGACCCGGAAAAACGCACGCTATTAAAAATAGCCTTGGAAGATGCCGTGGAAACAGACCGGATGTTCACCATTCTGATGGGCGATGAGGTTGAGCCGCGCCGCCAGTTTATCGAAGACTATGCCCATCAAGTTAAAAACTTGGATATATAGGATAAAAAATGTATACGCGTAATGAAAAAATAGTTCCTAGATATATTGAGGAAGAGGTAAAGGACTCTTACCTTAATTATGCGATGAGCGTCATTGTCGGCCGGGCCCTGCCCGACGTGCGCGATGGTTTAAAGCCGGTGCACCGCCGGATTTTATTTGCCATGAAGGACTTAAACTTAGAACATACCAAGCCCTATAAAAAAGCCGCACGTATAGTGGGCGAGTGCTTAGGAAAATACCATCCGCACGGAGATTTGGCAGTGTATGATGCCCTGATTAGAATGGCCCAGGATTTTTCTCTACGCTATCCGTTAGTAGAAGGCCAGGGCAACGTGGGCAGCGTAGACGGGGATTCGCCGGCGGCAATGAGATATGTTGAAGCACGGCTCGCTGCAATTTCCGAAGAGATGCTGGCGGATATTGAAAAAGAAACCGTGAATTTTATGCCGAATTTTGACGCCTCTTTAGTAGAGCCTATGGTATTGCCGGCGCTCTTACCCAATCTTTTAGTGAATGGTTCATCGGGCATTGCCGTGGGCATGGCTACTAATATGCCGCCGCACAATTTAGGCGAGGTGATCGACGCTACTGTTTATACTCTCGATAATCCCGGCTGCGAAATTAAAGATTTGATGCGCTACGTCAAGGGGCCGGATTTTCCTACCGGCGGCCTGATCTGCGGCAGGGAAGGAATTAAGGAGGCATATACAAACGGCAAGGGTAAACTCACCCTGAGGGCCTCTGCCTCTATTGAGCACCAGAAACAAGGTAAGGATTCCATCGTGATTACTGAGATCGCCTATCAGACCAATAAGGCTAGTTTAATTGAGTCCATTGCCGCGTTGGTAGAAGAAAAGAAAATCGAGGGTATCTCGGATGTGCGCGATGAATCCGATAAGGAAGGCGTCAGAATAGTGATAGAATTGCGCCGGGATGCCGAACCGCAGATCATCCTGAATCAATTATTTAAACATACGCAATTAGAGGTTACCTTCGGCATTATTAATCTGGCATTGGTAGATGGCCGGCCGCGCATCTTAAACTTAAAACAACTTATAGAATACTATATCCTGCACCGTAAAGAAATTATCCGGCGCAGAACTACCTTTGATTTAGAGAAGGCCAAGCAAAGAGCGCATATATTGGAAGGCCTGAAAATCGCTTTAAAATTTTTAGACCGGATCATCAAAACCATTAAGACCAGCAAGACCGTACTCATCGCCAAAGAAGCACTGATGACCAATTTTGATTTAAGCGCCATACAGGCGCAGGCGATTTTAGAGATGCAGTTACAACGCTTAACTGCCTTAGAGCGGGATAAACTTGATGCCGAGTATTTAGACTTAATTAAAAAGATTGAACTCTATCAGTCTATATTGGCCTCGGAAAAAAAGATAGAAACGATGATTAAAGAAGACCTAGAGGGGCTGAAGAAAAAATATGCCGATGAGCGCATCACCCAGATTACCGCTGAGGCAGAGGAGTTAGAGATAGAGGATTTAATTGCCGAAGAGGACGTGGTGATTGTCATTAGCCACACCGGTTACATCAAGCGGCTTCCGGTCAGTGCCTATCGCAAACAGAAACGCGGAGGTAAAGGCGTTACCGGAGCAGAACTGAAAGAAGAAGATTTTATCGAGCATTTATTTATTGCCTCTACCAAAGACTGCCTTTTAATCTTTACCGATAAAGGTAGGGTGCATTGGCTAAAGGTCTATGAAATTCCCCAGGCCTCCAGAATCGCTAAAGGAAAAGCGATCATCAATCTTTTACAATTATCCGGGGAGGAAAAAATCAGCTCTACTATCCCGGTAAAAGAATTTAGCGCCGATAAATTTCTGGTGATGGCTACAAGCCTGGGGCTGATTAAAAAGACCCGTTTGGATGAATACAGCAATCCCCGTAAAGGCGGCATTATCGGTATCACCTTAGAAAAGGACGATGAATTAATCGGGGTAAAACTTACCGACGGCAAAGAGGAATTGTTACTGGCCACTACACTAGGCAAGGCGGTGAGATTTTCTGAAAGCCAGGTGCGCGATATGGGAAGGGCAGCAAAGGGCGTGCGCGGTATTTCTTTAGCCAAGCACGATCAAGTCATCGCCATGGAGGTAGTGCGTAAAGACGATACGGTTTTAACGGTGACAGAATTAGGTTTTGCCAAGCGCACGCCAGTTGACCAGTATCGGCTGCAGCGCCGGGGCGGCAAAGGTATTATCAATATCAAGGTGACTAAAAAGAATGGACAGGCAGTCAGGTTAAAGGCAGTCTCTGACCGCGACGAGCTGATGGTGATTACCCAGAATGGTATGTTTTTAAGGTGCCTGGTGAAAGATATCCGCGCTACCGGCCGTTCCAGCCAAGGCGTGCGTTTAATTAAATTAACCGATAAAGATAGAGTTTCCTCAGTTGCCCACGTAGTCGTAGAAGAAGAATAATCTGACCCCATCGTCTAGCCTGGTCTAGGACAAGAGCTTTTCAAGCTCTCGACCGGGGTTCAAATCCCCGTGGGGTCATTAATTCGCACAATAACTTACTCACACTTCGTGTTCGTAAGTTATGTGCTCATTAAATGTGCGGAATAATCGGATATATCGGAGAAAGGCCAGCCCAGTCCATATTATTAAGCGGTCTTAAGCGCTTAGAATATCGGGGTTATGACTCCGCAGGCATGGCCACTTTCTTACCCCAGAAAAATACCATTTCCGTAAGAAAACTGCCGGGAAAAGTTAGGGGCTTGGAAGAACTGCTGAAAAAGAAGCCGCTGGTGGGTTGCTTAGGAGTTTCGCATACGCGCTGGGCCACCCACGGAGCGCCCAACCAAGTTAATGCCCATCCGCATTTAGATTGTAAAGGCGAAATTGCCGTTGTGCATAACGGCATTATTGAGAATTACACCAAATTAAAAGCCGAATTAATTAAGGAAGGCCATAAATTTTCTAGCCAAACCGATACAGAAGTAATTGTCCATCTCATTGAGAAATTCTTAAAAAGCGCGAACTTAGAAGAGGCAGTGAGAAAAGCGGTCTCCCAATTAGAGGGTTCTTTTGCTATCGGGGTAATTTCCCAGAAAGAGCCGGATAAACTGGTAGGCGCGCGTAAGGACAGCCCGTTAATTGTGGGTTTAGGCAAAAATGAAAATTTTTTGGCTTCGGATGTGCCGGCAATTCTGGAGCACACCAAAGACATTATTTTTTTAGACGAAAATGAAGTGGTGGTCCTGACCAAGAATGGATTTAAGGTAAGCGACCTGGATGGAAAAGAAATTGCCAAAAAACCTAATCGCATCAATTGGGATATTACGCAGGCACAAAAGCAAGGATACCGGCATTTTATGCTGAAAGAGATTAATGAGCAACCAAAGGCAATAGAGAATGTCTTGAGCGCAAGAATAGAAAAACAGGCGCAGAAAATTATTTTTGAGGAGCAAAAAATCCCAGAGGAACAACTAAGAAGCGTTAAGAATATCGCTATTGTTGCCTGCGGCACTGCTTATCATGCCGGAATGGTGGGTAAGTATATTTTAGAATCTACCTGCGCTATACCAGTATCTGTGGATGTATCCAGTGAATTCAGGTACCGCGATTTGCTGATTGACAAAAATACCTTGGTTATCGCTATCAGCCAATCCGGAGAAACCGCAGATACCTTAGCCAGCGTGCGCCAGGCAAAAAAATACGGCAGCCCGGTCTTATCTATTTGTAATGTGTTAGGCTCAACTTTAACCCGTGAATCCGACGGAGTAATTTATACCCATGCCGGCCCGGAAATTGGCGTGGCTTCAACAAAGGCCTATACTGCGCAATTAGTCACACTATATCTCTTTGCTTTTTATTTGGCTAGGCTTAAAAATTTTGGGCCGGGAAAAATTGATAGATACCTTCAGGAGTTACAGGGTATCCCAAAAAAACAAGAGGAGATTTTAAGAACCCAAGATAGCATTGCCCGTCTTAGCCGTCGGCATTCGCATTTTGGCTCATTTTTATTTTTAGGCCGCAACATAAATTATCCTTCTGCCTTAGAAGGGGCTTTGAAACTAAAAGAGATTTCTTATATTCCGGCTGAAGGCTATGCTGCCGGAGAAATGAAGCATGGGCCCATTGCCCTGATTGACGAGTATCGGGCAGTAGTCTGCATTGCGCCAGAATCCAAGGTCTATGAGAAAATGATTTCCAATATCCAAGAGATTCATAGCCGCCAAGGTAAAATCATTGCCTTGGCTACTCAAGGAGACCAGAAGATTAAAGAATTGACCCAGGAAGTGATTTGTATCCCCGGGGTAGATGAATTTTTCTCGCCGCTTTTAGTAGCGCTGCCTTTACAATTATTGGCCTACCACATTGCCGTTAAGCGCGGTTGCGATGTGGACCAGCCGCGGAATTTAGCCAAGTCAGTAACAGTCGAGTAATGTTATATATTGTTTCTACCCCCATAGGCAATCTTAAAGATATCACTTTGCGGGCGTTAGAAGTTCTCAAGACAGTTGATCTGATTGCCTGCGAGGATACCCGGCATACCCGGATTTTATTAGACCACTACCAGATTAAAAAGCCCTTAACTAGTTACCATTCGTACAATAAATCTAGCAAAACCCAAGAAATCATCAAATTACTCCAGGAAGGTAAAAATATCGCCTTGGTTTCTGATGCCGGCACGCCTGGCATAAGTGATCCCGGAGTAGTTTTAGTGAATCAGGCCATAAAAGACAACATTCCCTTTACCGTTATCCCCGGGCCCAGCGGATTAATCAGCGGCCTGGTTCTCTCTGGCCTGCCGACCCATAAGTTTGTCTTTGAAGGCTTTTTACCCGTCAAACAAGCAGCAAGAATCAGGCGCTTAAAAGAATTAAAGCCGGAGAAGCGCACTATTATTATTTACGAATCTCCGCACAGACTAATTCGCTGCCTGGAAGATATGCTGCAGGTTTTAGGAGATATTGAGATTGCCTGCTTAAGAGAGGTGACCAAGAAATTTGAAGAGGCCAGACGCGCAGAGGTCGCGCAAGTTTTAGGGCATTTTAAAAAAATAGCGCCCAAAGGCGAATTTATCCTGGTATTAAATTTATACTTGACTAATAAAAAATAAATGCTATACTTAACCTAACCTTTAAACTCAGTCCAGAGAGGCTGGGAAGGTAATAAAAATGGATAATATATTTTGCAAAATAACAGAAACCCTTGGCAAAACAAAAGCCAAGGGTATTTTTTTATCCTAAAGCCCTATGCGCGAAAAGGCAAAGTTACTAGATAAAGAGAGTATTCACCGTTCGCTCATGCGTATTGCCCATGAGATTTTAGAAAAGAATAAAGGCACCCAGGATTTATGCCTGATCGGGGTCAGGAGTAGAGGCGCCTATTTAGCTGTGCGCCTCAGTGCATGCATCCAGCAAATTGAAAATACCGGTCTTCCTGTAGGTATTTTAGATATTACTTTATACCGCGATGACCTGACCTTAATTGCCGCAAGCCCGGTAGTGCATAAGACCGAGATCAGCTTTGATATCAACGATAAGAATTTGGTATTAGTGGACGATGTATTATATACAGGAAGGACTGTGCGGGCAGCCTTGGATGCACTGAGTGATTTTGGCCGGCCAAAATCCATCCAACTGGCAGTTTTAGTGGACCGCGGCCACCGGGAATTACCGGTACGCGCTGACTATGTCGGAAAAAATATTCCCACGGCCAAGAATGAGACCGTTGAGGTGCGCTTAGAAGAAGTTGATGGCGTAGACGAAGTCGTAATTACAGAGAAATAGCGCTGCAGTAGGGACTGTCCCCGAAGGGGACTGTCCCTACTGCAGCGAGATAAGTATTGAACGCGAAATAAGCCAAAAGGACACATGATCTGGACGAAAAAGGATTTATTAGGTTTAGAGTATTTAACTAAAGAAGAAATAGAGCTTATTTTAACTACCGCCGAATCTTTTAAAGAAGTCTCCACCCGCGACATAAAGAAAGTTCCGGCACTACGCGGTAAAACCGTAGTGAATTTATTTTATGAGCCATCTACGCGCACCAGGGTCTCTTTTGAAGTCGCCGCCAAAAGATTATCTGCGGATGTGATTAATATTGCTTCGGAAACCTCTAGCGTACGCAAAGGCGAAACCTTAATTGATACCGGAACCAACATTGAGGCCTTAAAAGCAGATATTATTGTGGTCAGGCATAATGCCTCTGGCGCAGCCAATATGTTAGCCCGGCATGTCAGTATCAGCGTGGTGAATGCCGGCGATGGCTGGCATGAACATCCGACACAAGCGCTTTTAGATATTTTTACCTTAAAAGAAAAATTAGGCAGGATAGAAGGTTTAAAGGTGAGCATCATCGGCGACATTGCGCATTCGCGCGTGGCGCGTTCCAATATCTGGGGCTTAACCAAATTAGGCGCCCAGGTCAAGGTTTGCGCTCCGAAAATACTTATACCGCCGGGCATAGAGCAGATGGGCGCAGTAGTAACTGATGATATTGAGGAAGCGCTGGAGGATGCAGATGCCATAAATATCTTGCGTATGCAGTTTGAACGCGACGCAGAAACGGCATTCCCGGAACAACTAGAATATTTTAAAAATTTTGGCATCACGCAAGAGAGATTAAAAAAAGCCAAAAAAGATATCGTCGTCATGCATCCCGGCCCGATCAACCGGGGCATTGAAATGGAAAGCAGCGTGGCCGACGGTTTAAATTCTGTAATCCTGGAGCAAGTGACCAATGGCATTGCCGTAAGGATGGCGGTGCTGTTTCTGGTTTCTCAGGGCCATGACAAAAAATACGAAAATACTGATTAAAAACGGCCGCGTAGTGGATGCGGATAATAATCTGGACGCAGTTTTAGATATTTTAGTAGAAAATAGCCGGATTACCCAAGTGGCTAAAAATATCACAAATGGTGCCTCAGAAATCATTGACGCCACAGGTAAAATAGTGCTGCCGGGTTTAGTAGATATGCATGTGCACTTAAGAGAGCCGGGCAGGGAAGATAAAGAAACAGTGGCCTCTGGCAGCCAAGCCGCAGCCAAGGGAGGGGTGACTTCCTGTTTAGCCATGCCCAATACTCAACCCGCAATTGATTGCGTTGAGAATATGCGCGTTTTAAAAAATATTATTCAGAAGACCGCCAAAGTAAATGTATTTATTGCAGCGAGCATTACCCGCAATCGTTTGGGCAAAGAGTTGACGGATATTGCCAAACTGAAAAAAGAAGGAGCGCTGGCCATAACTGACGACGGCGCATCTGTGGATAGCGATGAATTGATGGTAAGAGCGCTAAAGATCGCTTTAGGCCAAAAGATTTTGGCCATCTGTCACAGCGAAGATAAATCACTGGCGCAAAAAGGCGTAGTGAATTTAGGGTATACTTCTACCCGCTTAGGCTTAAGGGGCATTTCTCGTGAATCAGAATATCAAAGAGTGGCCAGGGATATTGCCCTGGCTAAAAAAACAAAAGCGCCAGTGCATATTACCCATGTCAGTTGCCGAGAATCGGTAGAATTAATCAGTCAAGCCAAAAAAAAGGGGATCAAGGTAACCTGTGATACTTGCCCGCACTACTTTAGCCTGGACGAGGACGTAGTGCTGGCCTACGACACAAACATGAAAGTGAATCCTCCCTTAAGAGGCAAGGCGGATGTAGCCAGTATCAGGCAGGGTTTAAAAAATGGGGTGGTTGATGCCATTGCTTCTGACCATGCCCCACATACGGAAAACGAAAAAGATATTGAATTTGAGCGGGCAGAGTTTGGCAGTATTGGTTTAGAGACCGAACTGGCAGTAAGCATTACCGAGCTAATTCACACTGGCTTATTATCTTGGAGCGCTTTGGTAAAAAAATTAGCGCTTAATCCGGCAAGAATTTTAGGCCTGAATAAAGGCACATTAAGCGTAGGCGCCGATGCAGATATTATTGTGGTTGCGCCGGATAAAGAGTGGCAGGTAGAAAAAGAAAATTTTCTCTCCAAATCCAAAAATTCTGCCTTCTTAGGCCGTAGATTAAAGGGCATAGTGGAATATACTATTTGTCAAGGCAGGATAGTATACAAAAATGAGGTGAGCTAAATGGAATTCATAGCTGATTTTCACATTCATTCCAAGTATAGCCGCGCCACATCTAAGGATATGGATATACAGCATATTGCACAATGGGCAAAACTAAAGGGTATTACTTTAATGGGTACCGGCGACTTTACCCACCATTTATGGCTGGAGGAATTAAAACATAATTTAGAAGATTTAGGCAACGGATTATTTAAACATAAGGACATTTATTTTATGCTCACCGCCGAGATTAGCAGTATTTATTCAAAGAACAATAAGGGCCACCGGATTCATAATTTAATTTTTGCCCCTTCATTTAAAACCGTGGATAAAATCAACGAGGCCTTAAGCCGCCGCGGAAATTTAGCTAGTGACGGCCGGCCGATATTAGGCCTGGATGCTGCAGAATTAGCGCGCATTATTTTTGATATTGATGAAAATTGTATGATTGTGCCGGGGCATATCTGGACCCCGTGGTTTAGTTTATTCGGTTCGATGTCTGGCTTTGACAGAATTGAAGATTGTTTTGAGCAGCAGACGCCTAAGATATTTGCCGGGGAGACAGGTTTATCCAGCGACCCGTCTATGAACTGGCGCCTTTCCCAATTAGACAGAATTACCTTAATTAGCAATTCCGACAGCCACAGTCCTTCTAAGATAGGCCGGGAGGCAAATGTGTTTGACTGCACATTAGATTACCAGACGATCAGAGAAGTTTTAAAAACTAAGGATAAAAAAAGATTTTTATACACTATTGAATTTTTTCCCGAAGAAGGCAAGTACCATTTTGACGGCCACCGTCTCTGCGGGGTAAGATTTGCGCCAAAAGAGACTAAGCAACATCAGGGTAAATGCCCGAAGTGCGGAAAATCCGTAACCGTAGGCGTCATGAATAGGGTGGAGCAATTAGCCGACCGGCCCGAAGGTTACACCCCCTCTAATGCCATACCTTTTAAAAACCTGATTCCTTTAGAGGAGATTATTGCTGAGGCAAAAGGCGTGGGTAAAGGTTCAGTGGCTGTGGAGAGGGATTATCAGGGCCTGGTGTCTAAATTCGGCACTGAGCTTGATATATTGCTACGGCTGCCTAAAGAGGATTTACTGAAAGGCCTGCCTCCTAAAATTGCAGAGGGCGTTTTAAGAACGCGCCAAGGAAAGGTGCAAATTCTGGCTGGCTTTGACGGAGAATATGGCAAAATTGCAATTTTTGGCGAAGAAGAAAAGTCTACTAAGGGAGAAAAACAGTTAAGTTTATTTTGAAAAATTTGCGCGCCTGTGGCCCAATGGATAGGGCACCAGCCTCCGGAGCTGGGTGTACAGGTTCGACTCCTGTCAGGCGCACTTAAAAACATAATAATCAAGCGCTGCCAGTAGGGACTGTCCCCGTAGGGGACTGTCCCACGACAAGAGAAGGGTTGATGGGGAGATATGCGAAAAAACATAGTCAGCGTTATAGGTGGTCATAATTGTACGAATGAAGTGGAGCAATTAGCCAAAAATTTAGGCAAAAAATTGGCAAAAGTGGTTGATATATTAGTTACAGGAGGCTTAAGTGGAACAATGAAGGCGGTTTGTCAAGGTTTTAAGGCTGCCGGAGGCCTAACTATAGGCATGTTACCAAGTTACAATAAAAATGATGCTAACCCTGATGTGGATATTGCGATTCCTACAGGGCTAGGTTTAGCCAGAAATATTTTAGTGGTTAAAAGTGCAGATGTGGTCATTGCCCTACCGGGCGCAGAGGGTACCCTCTCTGAAATTGCCTATGGTTTACAATTTGAGATTCCGGTGATCAGTTTACAGTCTTGGGATATACCGGGCACGATAAAAGTGAATACAGTGGATGAGGCCATAGAAAAAGTAAAAGAAATTTTGGAGCAAAAATGCAAGCCCGCGGCGAAGTAAGGACCAGCAAAAATAAAAAAGTGGTGATTTTAGGGGGTGGGCCGAATCGGATTGGCCAGGGGATTGAATTTGATTACTGCTGTTGCCATGCTGCCTATGCCTTAAAAGAAGAAAGCGTAGATAGTATTATGGTAAACTGCAATCCGGAAACAGTTTCCACAGATTACGATACCTCAGATAGATTATACTTTGAGCCGTTAACTTTAGAAGACATCTTAAATATTATTGAGGTGGAAAAGCCGATCGGCGTAATCCTACAATTTGGCGGCCAGACCCCGCTAAATCTGGCCCTGCCTTTAAGAGAGGCAGGAGTAAATATATTAGGCACCAATGCAGACAATATTGATATTGCCGAGGATAGAAAGCGTTTTAAAGAGATGCTGCATAAATTAAATCTCTTGCAACCGGATAACGGCACTGCCTTTAATTTTTCGCAAGCCCAGGAAGTGGCCAAAAAAATCGGTTACCCGGTATTAGTGCGGCCCTCTTATGTTTTAGGCGGCCGGGCAATGGAGATTGTTTATGATGCAAGTACTTTAGAGAAATTTATCCAAGAGGCGGCCCGGGTTTCCGGAGAGCATCCGGTGCTGATTGACAAATTCCTGGAGGATGCCATTGAGGTGGATGTAGATTTAATTGGTGATGGCCAAGCTTTTGTCATCGGTGGGATTATGGAGCATATTGAAGAAGCAGGGATTCATTCCGGGGATTCGGCCATGTCATTACCTACTTATACTTTATCTGCTGAGATATTAAATAAGATCAGAGCAGCCACTTATAAAATGGCCAAGGAATTAACTGTGACCGGCTTGATGAACGTGCAGTATGCCGTAAAAGATGAGAAAGCTTATGTCTTAGAAGTAAATCCCCGCGCTTCCCGGACAATTCCTTTTGTTTCCAAGGCCATAGGTATACCTTTGGCGAAATTAGCCACCAAGGCGATGCTGGGTAAGAGCCTAAAAAGTTTAGGCTTTATTCAGGAAGTTATTCCCAAACATGTGGCAGTCAAGGAGTCGGTTTTTCCATTTAACCGTTTTCCTGGGGTAGATGTAATTTTAGGCCCGGAGATGAAGTCTACAGGTGAAGTAATGGGCCTGGACACAGACTTTGGCCAGGCTTATATTAAGAGCCAGATTGCTGCTGGTCAAAATCTGTCTGTCAAGGGCAATGTCTTCATCTCAGTAAGAGATAAGGATAAACGCGCGGTAGTGTTGATCGCCAAAAAATTAGCGGACTTAGGTTTTTATCTCTATGCTACCTCTGGCACGGCTGCCGCCCTAAAAAGAAACGGCATTAAAGTCCAGGTGCTGCGTAAAATTTCCGAAGGCAAGCCTAATTTATTAGACTTGATGAAAGACGGTAAGATTCAATTGGTGATCAATACGCCCTCGGGCAGAATCCCTCGGCAGGATGAAATCCAGATTCGGTCACAGGTTATTTTATACAGTATACCTTACACTACCACTATTTCTGGCGCCCAGGCTACCGTCAACGGCATAGAGTCGCTTTTGAAAAAGGATTTAGGAGTAAAGTCATTGCAGGAATATCATAAAAAAATAAAATATGGAAAAAATAAACATTAAAACATCTCAGCGGATAGATTTAATAGACATTACTGGTCAAGTGCAAAGCGTAGTTGCCAAAAGTAAAACCAAAGACGGAGTTTGTTTTATTTTCTGTCCGCATACCACTGCCGGACTGACGATTAATGAAAACGCAGACCCGCAGGTGCGAAGAGATATTATCAATACCTTAAATAAACTGGTGCCGGAGAATGCCGGATACTCTCATACCGAAGGTAATGCCGATAGCCACATAAAATCTTCTATTTTCGGCTCTTCATTGACCGTATTTATTGAGAATGGACAACTAGCGTTCGGTACCTGGCAGGGAATATATTTTTGCGAAGGGGATGGCCCGCGTTCTCGGGAAGTTTGGGTGAAAATAGGGGCTGTCCCCGCAGGGGACTGTCCCTAAAAGGAAGTTGGAATGCCAGAATTACCAGAAGTAGAAACCATCAAAAGGGAATTAGAGAAGGCAATTCTAGGGAAAAAGATCCTGGAGGTTTGCGTGCATCATCCCAAGGTAATCCGAGAGCCGAAAGTAGAAAAATTTAAAAAGGGATTAACCGCAGTAACCATAAAAAATATTTTGCGTAAGGCCAAGGTTTTGATTTTAGAATTATCCAATGGTAAATCTCTAGTGATTCATTTAAAGATGACCGGGCAATTGGTTTACCCGGGCAATGGCCAGAAAAGCCGGGTCAGTTTTAGGTTATCCGATAAGAAACTCCTAGATTTTAATGACCAGAGGTTATTCGCGGAACTGCGTTTACTGGATGACTGGAGAAAATTAAAATTTATTCAGGGCTTAGGCCCGGAGCCATTTGACATCAATGCAGGGCAATTTAAAGCAATGTTGAGCCAAAAAAAAAGTAAAATCAAGCCGCTTTTAATGGACCAGACCTTTATTTCCGGGATAGGAAATCTCTACGCCGCAGAGGCGCTTTTTAGGGCGAAGGTTCATCCGCAAAGGCCTGCCTCAAGCCTTTCTGAGAAAGAAAAAGAGTTATTGTTCAAAGAAATAAAAGATACGCTTATTGAAGCAATTCAACATAAGGGCTCATCTGTTGACCAATATGTGCAACTTTCCGGCTCTCCCGGAGATTATGCGAAATATCATAAAGTTTATGACCGAAAGGGCAAGCCCTGTTTGGTCTGTAAAACGCCCGTGCAAAGAATTGCTTTAGGCGGCAGAGGCACTTATTTTTGCCCAAAATGCCAAAAATAAAATAAAATGAAAAGACGCATCAGGATTCAAGGTTTCCTGATATTTTTGTCAGTAATCAGCGCTATTTTGTTATCTAAGTTTTTATCCCCTAATTGGAAACAAGGAGCTTGGGATGAATTTTTAGATGCGCTAGGAATCACCATAGTGTTATTCGGCCTTTTATTTCGCATTGCCGCCAGAGGCCACAAAGCCGATAATTCTCTTAATGGTAGGCAGATGATTCAAGACGGGCTATACGCCTTGGTTAGGCATCCCATGTATTTTGGTACCTTTTTAATTGGCTCAGGAGTGGTTTTAGTGCTTTTTCAATGGTGGGCTTTTTTTATATTTCTTACGGTTTTTTTAACCATATATATTCCTCAGGTTAACCGCGAAGAGGAGAATTTATTCAGACGCTTTGGCCAAGAATACAAAGATTATCTCCGGGTCACCCCAAAATTCTTTCCTGATTTAAAAAGGTTATGCAGAATAAATTTGGCAGATTACCTATTTTTTAAATGGCCATGGATCAAAAAAGAACTCCCTTCTTTAATCGGGGTGATTGCGGGCATCATCTCCATTGAAATTTGGGAAGATGCAAGATCATTTGGCTATCAAGAAGTGCGGAAGGAATTTTTAGAACTCACTTTCATAATCATATTTTTTATTGCTATTTTCATTGCCCTTTATGAAAAACAAGATATTCCCAGACAAGAGCAGGATTCTCGTAAATAGAAAAATCACAGCAGGCTGCTACAGGATGGTATTAAAGACTCCTCGCATATCTAGGCAAGCCCTGCCCGGACAATTTTTGGAAATTAAGGTAGCCGATAGCTATGAGCCATTCTTAAGAAGGCCATTCGGTGTGCATAGGGTAAGGGGTGAAAATTTAGAAATTCTTTACGAAGTTGTGGGTAAGGCTACAGAGATTTTGGCGCAAAAAAAAGCCGGAGAATATTTAGATGTGATCGGGCCTCTAGGAAATGGTTTTAGATTAAACATTACACATTCAACATTAAACATACTTGTAGCAGGCGGTATGGGTGTTGCCCCCTTAATGTTTCTGGCGGAAAAATTAGCGGAAACCAAACACCAAGTTTTAATCGGCGCAAAGACCAAAAGCCAAATTTTCTGTGAAAAAGAGTTTCAAGATTTAGGATCCGATGTTAAAATATCTACTGATGATGGCTCGCAGGGCTTTAAAGGCAAAGTCACGGATTTACTACAAAAAATTTTGCCACACGCCATTAGCCATAAGCCATTAGCCATATATGCCTGCGGTCCCCGTCCCATGTTGCAAGAAATCAGCCGCATCTCTAAAAAATATAATATCCCGGCGCAGATTTCTCTCGAAGAACACATGGCCTGCGGCATTGGCGCCTGTTTAGGATGCGTGGTAAATACAAGGGCAGGTTACGCGCGGGTCTGCAAAGAAGGCCCGGTTTTTGATGCCGATAAAATAGTTTGGTAAGAAAGGAGCGGGACAATGACGTCCACCACACCTTTCGTTTCTATTATTATACCGGTTAAAAATTTTGAGCGTACCATTGAAAAAACCTTTGAATATCTGATGCAGGTAGATTATCCGCGGGATGCTTGGGAATGGGTGATTGCTGATGGCGGTTCCACAGACAGAACCCTCGAGATTATTAAGAATTGGCAAAAGAGATACCCGTTTATTAAATTAGTGGAAATTCCTAATTGTCCGTCTCCGGGCTTTGCCCGCAACAAAGCCTTGGAAGTAGTAAAAGGAGAATTTCTCTTTTTTACCGATGCTGATTGCGCACCTTGCGGTGATTGGATTAATGAAATGCTCAAACATTTTCAACGCGACCTAAAGATTGCCGCAGTAGGCGGAGAAGTTTATACTTTAAAGGTAGACCCGAATAATTTAGTAGAAGCCTGGTGCCAGCACTTTCGCTTTAATATGGTCAGCCCGCGTTACGGATTTATTCAGGAAGGTTATTATCCGGATTTTCCTAAAGAACCAAATCCCACGGATGTAGGCGGGCATAAGGCGTATTTCTTTGGCACCTGCAATGTGGCTTATCGTAAATGTGCCATGGAAGAAATCGGGGCAAAATTCTGGGAAAGGCCTACCGGCGAAGACATGGATTTAAGTTATCAGCATAGAAGCAAAGGCTTTAAGTTTTATTTTGCGCCAAAGGCCAAGGTTGACCATATGCACCGCGCAGATTTAAAATCTTTAAGAAAGGTTTGGGTAACTTACGGCCAGGCGCATCTTCCTTTAATTGATAAATACGTAAAGATTAATGGCCTGGAAATTATTTTGCAATTCCGCAAAGGTAATCCCTCGTTTATATTGCCTTTTCCCATGCGAGGTTTTATGTATATTGGCAATTTCCATCTTCTACATATTTTCGCACTTCTATTCTTAACAGGATTATTTTTAACTTTCTTTTTTGCAGGCTGGGTAACGAAGCTTTTTACAGTTGCCTCATTTTTGCTCATGTTTTATTTGCTCTATCAATATGTGAAATGGAACTTCAGCATGGAGCCAAAAAATAAATTTTGGGCCTGGTGTAAAATGAAGTACCTGACGAATTTAAGTTTTATTCAGGGAGGATTAAAAGATTTTAAGAAATATAAGATTCTGTGCATTGAGCCGAGCTTCTAAAATAGGGGATGGGCATGAATCCGAATGTACAAGTAATCATAGGTAGGCTAAAACTGAAAAATCCAGTGTTGGTTGCCTCAGGGACCTTTGGCTATGCCCAAGAATTTACCCACTTTATAGATTTAAAAAAATTAGGGGCAATTGTCACTAAGACCATTACCCTGCATCCACGTAAAGGTAACCCTGCGCCGCGCACTTGCGAAACCCCTGCCGGGATGCTTAATTCCATCGGCTTAGAAAATCCGGGATTAGAAGTCTTTATCCAAGAGAAATTGCCTTTTTTAAAGAAAATAGGCGTGCCCATCATTATCAGTATCGCCTCCGAAGAAGACCCAGAGGAATTTATTGTGCTCGTAAAACGGTTGACAAAAATAAAAGAAGCCTCGGCAATAGAACTAAATATCTCCTGCCCGAATATAGGCCATAAGTCACTAATTGCCCAGGACTCGAAGGCTGCTTACAATTTAATCCGAGCGGTACGCAAAGTCACCACAAAAACCCTGATTACTAAACTCTCGCCGAATGTTACGGATATCACTGAAGCTGCTCTGGCTGCGCAAAATGCAGGAAGCGATGCGATTTCTTTGATTAATACTCTTACTGGGATGAGTATAGACGTAGAAACAAAGAAGCCGCGCTTATCCACAATTACCGGAGGTTTAAGCGGCCCGGCAATCCGGCCTATTGCCGTAAGAATGGTTTGGGAGGTTTATCAAAAAATTAAGATTCCCATTATTGGAATGGGTGGTATAATAGATACCTTTAGCGCCTTGGAATTTTTCCTGGCTGGGGCAACTGCCATAGCCATAGGCAGCGCAAATTTTGTGCAGCCCAGAATAACCATAGAGATAATTGCCGGCCTAAAAAAATACTTAGCCGAGAATAAAATTAAAGATATTCGTGTCCTTGTTGGTGCGTTAAAAGTATGAACCAAAAACCGGAATTAATCCTCGCGCTAGATGTTGATAATTTTTCTAAGGCCAAATATTTTGTAGATAAGATTTATCCGGAAATTAACTTTTTTAAAGTTGGGCTCCAGCTCTTTACTGCCTGCGGCCCAAAGGTGATTGAATTTATCCAAAAGAAAGGCGCGCAAGTTTTCTTAGACTTAAAATTTAATGATATACCTAACACTATGGTTAATGCAACCAAAGAGGCGATAAAATATAAGGTATCTCTACTAACAGTGCATACATTATCCGGGCCGACTGCGCTTAAAGAAATTAGCCGTGCCAGCAGCAAAAGCAAAACAAAAATCTTAGGGGTGACCCTATTGACGAGCATCTGCCCGCATTTTTTAAAAGATTTAGGGATAAAGCGCACACTATCTCAAGAAGTATTGTATTTAGCCAGAATGGCGAAAAGATGCGGCTTGGACGGAGTAGTTTGTGCAGCGCAAGAAGCTCAAGATATCCGTAGGCATTTGGGAAAGAATTTTTTGATAGTTTCTCCGGGGATCAGGCCAAAGGGATTTTTTTCCGATGACCATAGCCGCACCGCTACTATTGAAGCAGCGCAAACAGCAGGCGTAAATTACATCGTAATCGGCAGGCCCATACTCAAGGCTAAAAATCCCTTAATGGCGGCAAGAAAAATGAGGAAAAATCTATGACCGAAGAAATCAAAGATTTGATTGAGAAGATACAGCAGGAAGGCATAGCCACTGCCCAACAAAAGGCAAAAGAGATTGAAGAAGAAGCGCGGATAAAAGCCGAAAAAATAATTCAAGAGGTAAAATCCCAGGCAGAAAAGTTAATGCAACAAGCAAGTCTTGCGGCAAAAAAGGCGCAAGAATCAGGACAGGCGTCTCTGAAGCAGGCAGGAAGAGATTTGCTGATTAGTTTAAAAAAAGAAATTAACCAATTATTAGATAAGATTATTTTAACTCAAGTTTCCAGTGCTTTAAGCCCGCAAGAATTGGCTAAGGTGTTGTCTGCGGTAATTAAACATTATCAGCAACAGATTGCTACTGAGGTGAAGGTCTTACTTAAAAAAGAAGACCAAGAGGCCTTAGAAAAACATTTTTTAAAAGAACTTAAAGAAGAAGCTAAAAAGGGCATAGTTTTACAGCCTTCAGATGAAATCCGCGCGGGATTTATGATTAGTTTTGACAAAGGCAAGTCATATTTTGATTTTACGGACAAGGCCTTAGGCGAATATATCAGTATACATCTACAACCCCGGCTAAGGGATTTGTTAGGATGAACGATTATATTTATTTAATTTCCTCTTTGCCGATGTTGCATTTTATAGGCAAGCCCCCTTCCTCTTTTGAAAAATTCATCACTATTTGTAGGGGGCTTATTCCACAGGCTGATTTAGAAATTATTCAAGCCTCAAATATCTCAGGAGACTATCTACAGGCTGAGCAAAAGACCTTGCAAGCCTGGCGGGATTTTGATACTGGTTTAAGGAATGAATTAGTGAAACTCAGGGCCAGCCGTAAACACATTCCAGTAGCCAGCCACTTACGCCAGGAAATCTTTCTCGGGCAAACCATAGTGCATCTTGCTTTGGCAGCGCAGAAAAATATTTATCCGCTAGAGGCAGAAAAATTGCTGGATGAGGCGCGCTGGAATTTTTTGGAAGAGATTTCTTTTGGCCATTATTTTGACTTGGATCATTTGATTATCTATGCCCATAAATTATTGCTCTTAGAAAAATGGGCGAGGATTAATACCGCAGACACTCAAGCGCTAATTGAAGGAGTATTAAGCATTGGTTAATACCATGAATAAAAAACGCATCGGCCAGGTCAACGGAATTAGCGGCAATATGGTAAGGGTTAAGTTTGATACCTTTGCCGTGCAGAATGAAGTAGCCTATATCATCTCTGGCAGCGAACGCCTGAAATCTGAAGTCATCCGTATCCGCGGCGATATTGCTGAGGTGCAGGTATTTGAAAATACCTCAGGGATAAAAGTAGGGTTAGAAGTAGAATTTAGCGGTGAATTGCTCTCGGTAGAATTAGGCCCTGGCCTTTTAGGCCAGATTTTTGACGGCTTGCAAAATCCCCTGCCGGAACTTGCCCAGCAATGCGGATATTTTTTAAAACGGGGCGTTTATATCACGGCATTGCCAGAAGAGAAAAAATGGGATTTTACTCCTTTAGCCAAAAAAGGCGATAGGCTGCGCTGCGGAGATAAATTAGGTTTTGTGCCGGAGAAGATTTTTAAACATTATATCCTAGTTCCTTTTCATCTAGAAGGGGCATGGGAAGTAGTGGAATTAGCTAAGGCCGGACAATACACCTTGAATGAACCCATCGCAAAAATAAAAGATAATGATGGAAAGGCCCACGAGTGTTTTATGAAACAGGTCTGGCCAGTAAGATTTCCCATCAGAGCCTATGCTGAGAAATTAAAACCATTCGAACCGCTGATTACCAAAATGCGCTTAATAGATTCTTTGTTTCCCGTTGCTAGAGGCGGAACTTATTGCGTGCCTGGGCCATTTGGCGCAGGTAAAACGGTGCTACAACAATTAACCAGCAGGCATGCCGAAGTAGATGTAGTGATTATTGCTGCCTGCGGTGAACGCGCCGGTGAAGTGGTGGAGACACTACGCACTTTTCCCGAATTAATTGACCCGCGCACCAACCAGCACCTGATAGACCGCACGGTGATTATCTGTAACACCAGTTCTATGCCGGTGGCCGCCAGAGAGTCCAGCGTCTATACCGCAGTCACGATTGCCGAATATTACCGTCAGATGGGTTTAAATGTTTTATTGCTGGCAGATTCTACCTCGCGCTGGTGTCAGGCAATGAGAGAAGTTTCAGGGCGCCTAGAAGAAATTCCCGGAGAAGAGGCTTTTCCTGCCTATTTAGAGTCGCGTATTGCTTCTTTTTATGAACGCGCAGGCGCAGTACGTTTACGTGACGGCTCCATTGGTTCAGTGACTATTGGTGGAGCAGTCAGCCCGGCCGGAGGAAATTTTGAAGAGCCGGTGACCCAGGCCACTTTAAAAGTAGTAGGCGCTTTTCACGGGCTTTCCCGCGAACGCTCGGATGCCAGAAAATATCCGGCAATTGACCCTTTAATTAGTTGGAGTAAATATAAAAGCTTTATTAAGGATGAAGTGTTAAAAGTAGGCCACCAGGCCTTACACAAAAGCAATGAAGTAGCGCAGATGATGAAAGTGGTGGGCGAGGAAGGCACTTCTCTTAAAGATTACATTGATTATCTTAAAGGCGAATTCTTTGACTTTGTCTATCTACAGCAAAATGCCTTTGACGAAGTGGATGAAGCCACCTCCAAAGAGAGACAGGAATATATTTTTGAATTTATTTATCAGAAAATCCTGTGCCAGGATTTTGATTTTGCAGATAAAGACCAGGGCTTGCATTTCTTTTTAAAATTAAGGCAATTATTTCGTAGTTGGAATTCTCTGGAATGGCAGAAAGAAGATTTCAAAGCCCAAGAAAAAGAAATCTCGCAAGAAATTACGCAAAAAATCAAAAAAGTTCAGGAGTACCAATGAGTAAGGTTTATACTAATATTATCAGTATCGTCGGAGATGTGATTGCAGTAGAAGCAGAGCAAGTTGGCTACAATGAAATTGCCCAGGTGATGACGCAAAGAGGCGTTTCTTTGGCGCAGGTGATCCGGATTGAAGGTAAAAAAGTTTCCCTGCAGGTCTTTGCCGGAAGTAAAGGCATCTCAACCGGAGATAAAGTAAGATTTTTAGGCCATCCCATGCGTATTTCTGGTGCGCAAAATCTAGTTGGCCGCATTTTTAATGGAAGTGGCCTGCCTTTGGATAAAGGCCCTAGCCTGAGCGAAGAATTGGTAGATATCGGCGGGCCGCCGGTAAACCCGGTGCAAAGGATCATCCCGCGCAATATGATCCGTACCAATATTCCGATGATAGATGTTTTTAATTCGCTGGTTGAGTCGCAGAAGCTGCCCATATTTTCTATTGCCGGCGAGCCCTACAATGAATTATTAGCCCGCATTGCCATTCAGGCAGAAGTGGATATTATTATTTTAGGAGGAATGGGTTTAAAATACGACGATTATCTTTTTTTCCGGGATACCTTAGAAGAACAAGGGGCATTATCCCGCTGTATATTTTTTATCCATACTGCCAGCGACCCAGTAGTTGAATGTTTATTAGTGCCGGATATCAGCCTGGCAGTGGCTGAACAATTTGCCTTGAGAAATAAACGGGTGTTGGTCTTATTAACGGATATGACTAATTTTTGCGATGCCCTAAAAGAGATATCTATTACTATGGAGCATGTTCCTTCTAATCGCGGATATCCCGGAGACCTATACAGCCAGTTAGCCAGCCGCTATGAAAAGGCCGTAGATTTTGATACTGCGGGCTCAATTACAATTCTGGCGGCTACCACTATGCCCGGCGATGATGTCACGCATCCAGTTCCGGATAATACCGGTTATATTACAGAAGGCCAGTTCTATCTTAAAGGCGCAGTCATTGAGCCCTTTGGTTCTTTGAGCCGGTTAAAACAACAAGTGAATGACAAAACCCGCGCTGACCACCGTACTATTATGGAT
>Ga0155745_144_pt1 | contig 20467 bp, 18 predicted proteins | sample RifCSPlowO2_01_FD_107399 | JGI IMG/M metagenome (GOLD analysis project Ga0155745, IMG submission 107399) | Omnitrophica WOR_2 bacterium RIFCSPLOWO2_01_FULL_41_12
CTTATCGGGCTCAAATAATCCGGAAATACTGACCACGATATTCAGCGTCGTGTAATACTTCTCTTTATATAAATATAGATCTTCCCTTTCGGTCTGGCTGACGGATTCTACTGACCCGATAATGCTCATCCCTAATGGCTGCCCCGGCCAGAGCAGTTCATCCAATAAATCGTAAACATACGTCTGGGGCAGGTCTTTATGCATCTTTATCTCTTCTAAAATTACGGTCTTTTCTTTTTTGACCTCATCCTTTGGCAGCGTGGGATTAATCACTATATCGGATAAAATATCCAGCGCCGGATATAAATAAGGAGCGGGCAATTTGGCCAGATAACAGGTAATTTCTTCGGCGGTAAATCCGTTCAAAGAACCGCCTACACCCTCAATGGATTCTTTGATCCCGCGGCAGGAATAATTCTTGGTTCCCTTAAAAACCAGATGTTCTAAAAAATGGCTGATGCCTTTATTTCCTTTAGATTCGTACCTGCCGCCTGCCTTTATCCATATACCTAGAGCCACAGATTGCATCTTTGGCATAGGATGCATGACAATCCTTAATCCATTATCTAATGTAATTTTTTTATACATGCGCCCACTCTTTTCACTAAATCTGACCGGTTGATATTTTCTTTTATCTTCTGGATAACAACACTTCCCACAATTACACCGTCAGCAATTTTATAAATCTCTTTTATCTGTCTGCGATTAGATACCCCAAACCCCACGCAGACGGGTTTGGCGGTAATTTTTTTAATCCTCCTTAGATTATCTACTAAGCCCGGGGAGAGTTTTTTGCGCGGGCCGGTAACGCCGGTTAAGGAAACATAATAAATAAACCCTTTTGAAACTCCTGCGATTAATTTTATCCGGCTGCTTAAGCTTGTGGGTGAGAGAAAAAATATGGTATCTATATTAAATTTTCCTGCTAACTTAATAAAGGTGCGGTCTTCTTCCGGAGGCATATCTGGTATAATCACGCCGTCCACCCCGGATGCTTTTGCTTTTTTTATAAATCTTTCTCTTCCATAGCAAAATATGGGATTGTAATAAGACATCAGGGCGATAGGAATATCTATCTTGTTCTTACGCGCTATCTTTACTAAATTTAATATCGCATTGATATCTGTCTTTCTCTTTAAGGCAGCCTGCGATGATTCCTGGATTACCGGGCCGTCAGCCAAGGGATCAGAAAAAGGCACGCCTAATTCAATAATATCTACCCCTTGTCTTACGAATTCCGAAATCAGCTTCCGGGTAGTATCTAAATCCGGGTATCCGCAAGTTATAAAAACGATAAACGCCTTTTTATTTTTTATTTTCAGTTCTTTAAATTTTCTTTCAATTCTGTTCATATTTTTAATCGCTGGATCACTATATCTAAATCTTTATCTCCTCTTCCGGATAGGCAGAGGATAATCAGGGAATTCTTTTTTATTTTTTTCGCCAATTTCTTAAGGTAAAAAATGGCGTGGGCTGGTTCTAATGCCGGGATGATCCCTTCGATTTCAGATAATAAGCTAAAACCAACCAGTGCCTGCTGGTCATTAACCGCTACATACTTTGCCCGGCCTATACTTTTATAATAGGCATGCTCCGGGCCTACGCCGGGATAATCTAAACCCGCAGCAATAGAATGCGCTATTTTTACCTGGCCAAATTTATCTTCTAAAAGGTCGGATTTAGAACCATGCAGAACACCCGGCCTGCCGAGGACCAATGTGGCCGCATGTTTACCCGAGGCCAGGCCAAAACCCGCTGCTTCTACTCCGATAAATTTTACTCCTTTGTCATTAAAGAAGGGATGAAATAGGCCCATCGCATTGCTTCCTCCTCCCACGCAGGCCACTAAATAATCCGGTAATCTTTTTTCTTTTTTCAGAATTTGTTGCCTGGCCTCTTTTCCCAGCACAGATTGAAAATCCCTGACTATCATCGGATAAGGGTGCGGCCCGACTACGGAACCGATAATATAATGCGTACTGCGCACATTCGTTACCCAGTCTCTCAGTGCTTCGGTGGTGGCGTCCTTTAATGTCTTGGAGCCGGTTTCAACCGCTATTACCTTAGCGCCCAGAAGTTTCATGCGAAAGACGTTTAATCTCTGCCTCACTATATCTTCTGTGCCCATATAGATATCGCATTTAAGCCCAAACATAGCTGCCACTGTGGCCGTAGCCACGCCATGCTGGCCAGCGCCGGTCTCGGCAATGATGCGCGTCTTTTTCATCCTCAGGGCCAAGAGAACCTGGCCTAAGGTATTGTTTATCTTATGGGCTCCGGTATGCAGCAAATCCTCTCTTTTAATATATATTTTATAAATACCTAAATATTTACTTAAGGTTTTGGCTAAATATAATGGCGTGGGACGGCCGGCGTATTCTTTGAGATAATAATCCAATTGCTGAATAAATTTTTTGTCAGCCAAAGCGCTTTTATATTCGCTCTCTAATTCATTGAGCGCGTAGATCAGCGTTTCCGGGACAAACCTGCCTCCGAACTCTCCAAAATATCCTTTTTTATTCGGTAACATATTTTCTCCTAAATACTAAAACTTCACCCTGTAATTTTGCGCTCCGATATGTAAAAAATCCTTTAATTTTTCCCAGAGCTGCTTAAATAATTCGACAAAATCTTTTAATATGCCTTCCAAACCTCCGCCGGTAAACGGAGGATATTGATACGAAGATGCCTGGGGCGTGCCAAAAAATGTCCGGTAGACCACGAATTTAATCATTAAAAAACCCAGATATATAAATAAGATAGTCAATATAATTGCAAGGGCACTGCCAAAAAGGCAGCCTAAAAGGCAGTTCCTCCACTTTTTCTTTTTTTTCAGATACTCGCCGCAAAACCGGCATTTTATCGCTTCATCATGTATCTCTTCCGCACAATATGGGCACTTTTTCATCATTATTTAGTAATCAATTCTACGTCGTCAAAATAAACCACTCCCTTTGCCTCTGGCCGGGGTTCAAACTGAAAGCTTTTAATCGGAAAATCAAGGGTGGCGTTGTTATCCGCATTATTCGGTTGCCAGTCAGAACGCACAAAGAATTCATTAAAGGGACAGGTTATTTTTTGCCAACCCTGAAAATTATCTTCCAACATAAAACGCCACATCTCATTGCCGTTATCCTTTATATCAAAGGCGATTTTAGTGCCTGTGCCGCTTCCGTTCATATAAAAGGCAATGGCATTAAATTTCTGCCAATCTATGCTTTCAGGCTTAACCAACCACTGGGCATTTTTAGCATCCAAACCAAAACCCCTGGCCACCCACATATACCCTTCGGAAACCGCATTATAGATTATCCCTAAAGACTGATTCCCTGAATATTTAATCTCTCCTGCCGCTACTACTTCTATTTCTGAGCCATTGCCTGCGCCAAAATCCACGGTTCCCTCTTGGCCGCCCACAATCGGATTTTCAAAATCATCAATGAGCAGACCTTTTTCTTGAGCAAAAGAAAATAGCGCAATAAAAAAAACAAAAAATAAAGTAAGTATACTGGATTTTACCGCCCTAATAAATTTTTTCACTTTCTGCCTATCCTTTCTGCCCGGGCTCATTTCTACCCCGCTTGAAACGTCTAGCCATTCAGGTCGCGCAATCTCAATCGCCTTTTGTACATTCTTGTTATGTAAACCGCCGGATAAAAATATCGGCTTCTTTATCATACCTTGATTACGCAGAATATTCCAGTCAAAAATTCTGCCTGTCCCGCCGATTTTTGATTTTACAAAGGCGTCAAATAAATAAGCGGAGGTTTTATATTTTAGCACCTTCCTAAAATCCATTTTCGCCTTAACCCGGAAGGCCTTAATTATCTTTTTACCTTTGAATCTGCGGCAAAATTCTGGCGACTCATCTCCGTGAAATTGCAGCATATCTAGCCTACAGGATTTAGATACACGCCTGATAGTTTTTTCTCTGGCGTTGACAAATACCCCTATCTTTATTATATCTTGCGGCAACTTCTTAATTATTTTTTCTGCTTTTTCCGGGGTGATATAACGGGGGCTATTTTTATAAAATATAAAACCTAAAGCATCGCATCCGGCATTGATGGAATTTTTCGCATCTTCTAAATTTGTTATCCCGCAAATTTTTACCTTGACCATCCTTTACCAACCCATCAGCTCCTGCACTTTGGCCTTTATATCCGTAGCCTCCATAAGAGCCTCGCCCACCAAGACAGCGCTTACGCCTAAGATTTTAAGGAATAAAACATCCTGGCAGTTCTTCATCCCGCTTTCCACTACTACAACTTTGTCCTTGGGAATTAAAGGAAATAATTTCTCTGTAGTTTTAAGGTCCACCTCTAAACTGTGTAAATCGCGGTTATTGATGCCGATTAAAGATGCCTTCAAACTTAAAACTTTTTTTAATTCTTTTTCATTATGGACTTCCAGAAGGCAATCAAGGCCGATGCTACCGGCAATGCCTATTAATTCGGATAATTTTTCTTTGGAGAGCAAATCCGCGATCAGAAGTATCGCATCTGCCCCAAAGACCCGCGATTCATACACCTGATACGGCTCCAATATAAAATCCTTCCTTAATATAGGTAAATTGACTGCTGCCTTTACTTCATTAATATAAGCGATACTGCCTGAAAAGTAATCTTCTTCAGTTAATATAGAGATGGCTTGCGCGCCTGAATCCTGATAAATCCCGGCGATTTCTAAAGGATTAAATTCCTGCCGTATGATACCCCGGGAGATAGACGCCTTTTTTATTTCGGCAATCAGTGAAATAGCATGCGGCTTATTTATGGCTTTTATCAATGGCCGGGTTGCCGGGAGACCGGGTATCTTTGCCTTTAATTCTTCTTCGGGAATATTTTGTTTGGCTAAGAGAATTTTCTCTTTCTTTTTGAGAATAATTTCTTTTAAGGCGTCGCGCTGGGTCATCTCTTTGAATACTCTTTTAAAATTTCTAACTTTTCTAAAGCTTTTTTAGAGTCTAAGGATTGCACGGCTAATTTTATCCCTTCTCTTATGGAACTGGCTTTATCTGCGGCATAAATAGCAGCAGCGGCATTTAATACGACTATATCGCGCTGGGCCCCTAGTTTTCCATTCAAAACATCCTGCAAAATCTGGGCATTTATAGAAACTGTGCCTCCGGCTAAATCTTGCATCCTCGCTATTTTTAAACCAAAATCTTCTGGGATTATCTGGTAATTAGTGATCTTGCCTCTCTTTACTTCAGAGACCAAGGTAGAGGTAGTGGTAGTTATCTCATCCAAGCCGTCTTCTCCATGCACTACCAACGCATGCACTGTCCCCAGGTTACCTAATACCCTGGCCAAAACCTCTAACCTGCGGCTATCGTATACGCCGACTAATTGATGGTTTGCCCCGGCCGGGTTTGTCAAAGGGCCTAAGATATTAAACATAGTTTTTGCGCCGATCTGTTTTCTGGCTGGCATAGCAAACTTCATTGCCGGATGTAGTTTTTGGGCAAAGAGAAAAGCAATGCCAATTTCATTCAGGCATTTCTCCAGACCTTCCGCATCCATATCTATTTTAACGCCTAATGCCTCTAATATATCTGCGCTTCCACAGTAACTGGACACCGAACGGTTGCCGTGCTTGGCTACGGTGATACCGGCACCGCAAGCCACAAAGGCAACAATGGTAGAAACATTAAAAGTGCCTTTCCTGTCTCCGCCTGTGCCGCAGGTATCTAAGACTACTTCTTTATGCGTACGGATTCTGGTGACGTGCTTGCGCATCACTTCTGCGGCAGCAGTTAATTCTTCTTCGGTTTCACCCTTTTTATTGAGCGCAGTCAAAAAAGCGACAATTTGGCTAGTCTCAGTCTTGCCGGTCATAATCTCTTCCATAACGCTGTGCATCTCTTCTTGGGTTAGGTTAATACTCTGAGATAATTTTTCCGTAGCTACTTTAATCATAACTTTAGGAAATTAGCCAAAATATCCTTGCCGGCTTTAGTTAATATAGATTCGGGATGAAACTGCACTCCCCATAAAGGGAATTTTTTATGTTTTAAGCCCATAATCTCAGATTCTTTTGTCCAGGCAATATTTTCTAAGCAGTCTGGCAGGCTTTTTCTTTCTACAAGCAAAGAATGATAACGCGTAGCCTCAAAAGGATTGGATATTCCTTTAAATATAGTTTTTTGATTATGATAGATCAAGGATGTTTTACCGTGCATTAGCCTCTTGGCATTAATAATGCGGCCGCCGTAAACAAAACCGAGGCATTGATGGCCTAAACAAACTCCTAATATGGGAATCTTTCCGGCAAATTCTTTGATTACGCCGCAGGATATGCCTGCGTCCTCGGGCCTGCCCGGGCCGGGCGAGATCACAATTCTCTGGGGTTGTATTTTTTGGATTCTGGCGAGCGTGATTTTATCATTCCTGAAAACCTTGATCTCCTGGCCCAATGCCCCTAAATATTGCACCAGATTATAAGTGAAAGAATCATAATTATCGATCATCAGTATCATATTGACCTACTCTTTCTCTCTCCGGATTCTGGCGCCTAATGCCTGTAGTTTATCTTCTAAACGCTCATACCCGCGGTCTAAATGATAAATCCGTAAGACTGATGTCTTACCACAAGCGACCAGGCCTGCTAACACAAGGGAAGCTGAGGCGCGTAAATCCGAGGCCATCACCGGCGCTGCGGATAAATGGCTTACCCCTTCCACGATGGCATGCGGGCCTTCTCTTTGAATATGCGCACCCATACGGTTAAGTTCAGCCACATGCATAAATCTATCCGGATATATCTTTTCGGTGATCACGCTTATTCCGGGCGTAACTGTCATCAGGCTCATCATCTGCGCCTGCATATCCGTCGGGAATCCCGGATAAGGCAGGGTAGTAATATTTATCGGCTTAATTTGTTTCTTAACACGCACGCGCACAGAAGTATCGGTCTTAGTTATGCCTGCCTCTGCCTCTTCCAGTTTATCGATTAATGCGCCCAGATGCTGATATACAACATTCTTGATGGTAATATCTCCCTTGGTGATTAATCCTGCTACCATTAATGTGCCTGCCTCTATCCTGTCCGCAATGATAGTATGATTTGCTCCGTGCAATTCCCTGACGCCCTCTATTTCTATAGTGGGTGTTCCATGGCCTTCTATCTTTGCGCCCATCTTAATCAAAAATTCCGCTAAATCCATTACCTCCGGCTCGCAGGCCGCAGATTCAATGATCGTTTTTCCTTTAGCCAAGACCGCGGCCATCATCACATTATCTGTGGCCAATACCGATGAGCCATAAACACCGCCCAGATAAATCCGACAACCCGTTAGCTTTTGCGCGGTGGCCACCACATAACCGGATTCAATACTTAAATCCGCGCCCAATGCTTTTATCCCTTTAAGATGTAAATCCACCGGCCTGATTCCGATTACGCATCCTCCGGGCAAAGAAACCTTGGCTTTTTTCAGTTTAGCCAAAAGCGGGCCTAAAACACAGAAGGATGCACGCATAGTTGAAACTAATCTGTAATCGGCGACAAAATTTTTCTGCCTGCCGGAAGTAACCGTAACTATTCCTTTATCTAGTTCGGCATTCTTGCCTAAAGAGCGCAGTATTCTTAACATAGTGTTCACATCGCGTAGATTAGGCACTCCTTTTATGACGCAGGCGTAATCAGTTAATAAAGTCGCAGCCAAGATAGGCAATACCGCGTTTTTTGCGCCTGAAACCGTAACTTCCCCTTTTAATCTTACCCCGCCTTCAATAATTAATTTATCCATTCTTTTTTTTCCTTTGCGCTACCACTACCCTGTCAATACCATTGTAATCCTTGACCAAATCGATTATCTGAAAATTTCCTGAATCTTGAAAAATATCTAATACGGCATCTTTCTGCTTAAATCCCATCTCCATAACCAGAAAACCATCCTCTCTTAAATAGGCCGGTGATTCTTTAATCAGCCTGCGATAAAAATCTAATCCGTCCGGGCCTGCGTCTAAGGCTATCCGCGGCTCATATTGCAGCTCGGGCTGTAATTGCTCAATTTCTCTAGTAGCGATATAGGGAGGATTGCTCACGATCAGGTTATAGGTGTTAGGTATTAGGTTATAGGTATCGAATAAGTCACTTGGCAAAAAATTAATACTTACATTATTCAGAAGCGCATTCTGCCTGGAAATCTTTATTGCCTCTTTTGAAATATCGGTCGCGGTTATTCTTGAATTAGCTATAAATTTAGCCAAAGATACTGCTATGCATCCAGAACCTGTTCCTATATCCAGAATATTTACACATGATACCTGACACATGACACATGACACCAACTCTATAACAGCTTCTACTAAAATCTCCGTCTCCGGCCTGGGGATAAAAATATTTTTATCTATCTTAAATTCTAATCCCATAAATTCTGTTTTACCTAATATGTATTGTATGGGCTCACCCTTGATTCTTCTTCTTAATACTGAGGCAGCAAATGTTGATTTTGGTTTATCTAAAAGCATATCTCTATTTAAATAAAGGTCTACTTTTTTGCAATTTAATATTTCACTGAAGAGCAATTCTCCTTCATGCATTGGCTTTATCCTTGAGATGCCTTTATCAGGGCATCAGAAATTTCATCCAGGTCTCCCTCTAAGATTGCCTCTAACCTATGCGAGGTAAAATTAATGCGGTGGTCGGTAACGCGGCGGTCAGGAAAATTATAGGTGCGTATTTTTTCGCTGCGGTCTCCTGAACCGACCTGGGATTTGCGCATCTTGGCAATCTTCTTGGATTCTTCTTCCTCTTTTATATCTAAAATCCGCGCCCTTAGAATACGCATGGCCTTACTCTTATTTTTTATTTGCGAACGTTCATCCTGGCAGGCAACCACAACACCCGAAGGTATATGCGTAATCCTTACTGCGGAATCTGTCTTTTGCATATGCTGTCCGCCGGGCCCTGAAGAGCGGTACGTATCTATTCTTAGATCTTTGGGTTCTATAACCAAATCCACTTCTTCGGGTTCTATTAATACCGCCACGGTTACCGTAGAAGTATGGATCCTACCTTGCGCTTCGGTGGTAGGCACCCGCTGCACTCTATGCACGCCGCTCTCAAACCGTATCCTTTTATAAGCGCCTTTTCCTTTGATACTGAAAACTATTTCTTTAAAACCGCCTAATTCCGTAGGATGCGCTGCCATCTCTTCTACGCTCCAATTTTTCCGGGCAGCATACTTGCCATACATCCGATAAAGATCTGCGGCAAATAAACCTGCCTCTCGCCCGCCGGTACCTTGGCGTATTTCTACAATGGCATCTTTATCTAAACCTTTGTCGCTAGCCGTTAAAATTGTTTTCAGTTTTTGCTCTAACTCCTGCTTCCTTTTGGTTAAGCCGGGGAGTTCTTTTCTAGCTAACTCCAGTAATTCCTCTTCATGCTTTCCTCCTAAAACAATTTCTAAGTCTTCTATCTCTTGGGATAGCTTCTTATATTCGCGAAATAAAGACACGCTATCTTTTATATCCGATAATTCCTTGGCATACCTATTATATTGCTCCTTATCAGAAATTACTTCGTAAGAAGCCAAGAGATGCTCTAATTCTTGATAACGTTTTTCTAAGGCCTGTAACTGCTCAAGCATTTTTTATTTTGGTTCGCCGGATTTCTTAGCGTATTTCTTCATAAATTTATCTACCCTGCCTGCAGAATCAATAAATTTATGCTTTCCGCTAAAGAACGGATGGCACTTGGAACATATTTCCACCCTGATATTCTGCTTGGTGGAACGGGTGTGTATGGTTTCGCCGCAGGCACAGACAATAGTGCTTTCCTTGTAATTGGGATGTATCTTATCTTTCATTTTATCTCCTTTATTGGTTCATGCTGCTTAAAAAATCTTCGTTATTTTTAGTTTTGGATAATTTTTCTATCAGAAGCTCCATGGCCTCAACATTATTCAGTTCATTTAAAACTTTTCTTAATATCCAAATTTTTTGCAATCTTTCCGGCTTTAAAAGCAATTCTTCATGCCGGGTGTTAGAACGCTTTATATCGATAGCCGGATAAATTCTACGTTGAAATAGATTTCTGTCAAGCTGTAATTCCATATTACCGGTGCCTTTAAACTCTTCAAAAATTACTTCATCCATCCGGCTTCCGGTATCCACTAATGCCGTGGCAATGATCGTTAAGCTTCCTCCTTCTTCAATGGCGCGCGCTGCGCCAAAGAACCTCTTTGGCTTTTGCAGGGCATTGGAGTCTACACCGCCGGATAAAACCTTGCCGCTGTGGGGTACGACTGCGTTATATGCCCGGGCCAGGCGCGTTATGCTGTCCAGAAGGATTACCACATCCCTTTTATGCTCCACCAGCCTCTTGGCCTTCTCCAGAACTATCTCAGCGACCTGGATGTGCCTTTCCGGAGGCTCATCAAAAGTGGAAGATATTACCTCGCCGTTAACGTGCCTTTGCATATCCGTGACTTCCTCCGGCCGTTCATCTATCAGCAGTACAATAAGCACCACATCAGGATGATTGTTCATTATAGCATTTCCTAATTTCTGCAGTAGCACCGTCTTACCGCTATACGGCTGGGCAACGATCAGGCTACGCTGGCCTTTTCCGGTAGGCGTAAGTAAATCCATAATCCGCATAGAAATATCTTCTGTTTTATTCTCCAAGAGAAATGACTCGTGAGGATAAACAGGGGTGAGGTTATCAAAGAGCACCTTTTCTTTTGTCTCTTCGGGATTTTCAAAGTTGACTGCCTCAACCTTTAAAAGCGCAAAATATTTTTCTCCTTCTTTAGGCGGCCGGATCTGGCCGCTGACAGTATCCCCTGTCCTTAAATCAAACTTCCTGATCTGCGAAGGAGAGATATAAATATCGTCGGGGCAGGGCAGATAATTATAGTTAGGCGACCTTAAGAAGCCGAATCCTTCGGATAAAATCTCCAAAATCCCTTCCCCAAACATTAACCCTTCCTTCTCTGCCTGGGCCTGCAGAAGTTTAAATATCAGTTCTTGTTTTTTCAGTCCGCTGATGCCGTTGATGTTTAATTCTTTGGCTAACTTATTCAATTCGGTGATCTTCATCTCTTTTAATTTTCCGATATCTAATCTTTCCACCTTAACCTCCCCTTTTGACTTTTCTATAAATCTTTTCTACTTGCTTCTTTGTCTGGTCAATTGTGCCGCTATTATCTATTATAAAATCCGCGCCGCGTAACTTCATTGATAAAGGCATCTGAGAGCGGATTCTTTTTAGGATATCATTTTTGCTGAGCGAAGTTTTCTTGATCATCCTTTCTATCTGCTGCTTCTGATTAATTTTAACCACAATCAATTTATCTACCGTATCTTTTAAACCCGCCTCAATAAGTAAAGGCGCATCCAAAACCACCAATCTTTCTCTGGAATTTGCAATCCCGTCTTTCATCACCCTAATAATCTCGGGATGCATAACCTTATTTAATTTCTTTAACGCAGACCTGTTAGCGAATACAATCTGGGCTAATTTATGCCTATCTATATTTTTATCTTCCTTCATAATGCCCTTTCCGAAACAACGGATTATTCTTCTATGTATTCTGGTCTTAGGGCCGGCAATACTATGCGCAATCCGGTCAGCATCGATTACCCTGACGCCTAATACTTTAAAAAATCCCGCTACCGTGGATTTTCCGCTGCCGAAACTGCCCGTAATTCCTAAGATTACCTTTTTATTACGACTTTGCCTTAACATATAACTCTATATACTTCTTGGCTGATTCAACCCAAGAAAAATTATACTGCATTGCCCTCAGTATTAGTTCTTTCCAATTCCTTTTCTTGCCGAAGGCATTGATTGCCTTATTCATGGTCTTGATTAACGCCTCTTTTTTATAAACATCAAAAACAAACCCGTTATCTTCGGTTACGGTATCAGCCAAGCCGCCGGTCTTAAATACCAACGGTATGGTGCCATACCTTAAACTAATCATCTGGCCTAAACCACAGGGTTCATATTTAGAGGGCATCAGAAAAATATCGCTGCCGGCATATATTTTATGGGCAAGCCCATCATCAAATTTTAAATGCAGGGAAATTACCTTGGGATATTTTTTCACCATATTTTCTAAAAGCACATGGTATTTTAAATCTCCGGTGCCTAAAATCACTAATTGCAAATTCATTTTACAAATTTTATCTATGCCAAAGCTTAACAAATCAAAGCCTTTTTGTTCGGCTAACCGGGAGACAATTCCGAAAAGCGGTATATTGGCTTTTTGAGGCAGATTACAAATCTTCTGGAGATCGGCTTTATTTTTATACTTATCTTCTAAATTGCCGCAAGAATAATTTTTGGCGATGAATCTGTCGTTGTCAGGATTCCAGACGGAATAATCCAGGCCGTTTAACACGCCAAAGACTGAATCATTACGCTGGTTTAATACCCCTTCTAAGCCAAATCCAAATTCTTTTGTTTTTATCTCTTTGCTATAGGTAGGGCTTACCGTATTTATGATATCCGAGAAAACCATGCCTCCCTTTAAGATATTTATCTGGCCATAAAACTCTAAACCCTGCATACTAAAAAGTTTCCAGTCCAGGCCTAGTTTAGAAAATTCTTGGGCCGGGAATAACCCCTGATAACCTATGTTATGTACGGTTAATACTGTCTTTATATCCTTAAAAAACGGATCATCGGCATAGTGCGCCTTTAGGTATAGCGGAATCAATGCCGATTGCCAATCATGGCAATGAATAATGTCGGCTTTGAAATTTATCTCTTTTAAAAGTTGCAGCGTTTTCTTACAATAAAAAGAAAACCTATCCAGATTATCATTATAATCTCCGGTTTTGTCTCCATAAAGACCATCGCGGTTAAAATAGGTATTATTTTCTATAAAATATACTTTAATATTTCTACCGATTATTGCGTAAGAGACATCTGCCTTTAATTTTTGAATTTTAAATTTTGAATTTTGAATTACCTTATAATACGGCATAGCAATGATAACTTCCTGCCCTAGGTCTTCCAATGCCAAAGGCAATGCTCCGGCTACATCTGCCAGGCCGCCGGTTTTAGCAAAAGGTACTACCTCTGATGCTGCTAAGAGTATTTTCATGCAACCTCCATTTCTAGCCAATTCCTGCCTATTTTTATATCTGCCTTTATGGGTACAGCCAATTTTAAAACATTTTCCATCGTATCTTTTACTAATTTCACTGCTGTATTTAATTCTTGCTCAGGCACATCAAAAAGCAGCTCATCATGGATCTGGATAATCATCTTTGTTTTTAACTCCCTGGCAACAATCTGATCATGGATTTTTATCATGGCTAATTTTATCAGGTCAGAAGCAGAGCCCTGAATAGGGGTATTCACTGCCTGGCGTTCGGCAAACTGCCTGATCCCCTGATTTTTATTATTAATTTCCGGTATATACCTTCTTCTTCCTGATATCGTAGTCACAAAGCCGCACTTTTTTGCCCTGGCAATCTGTTCCTGAATATAAATTTTCACCCCGGGATACCTTAAAAAATAAGCGTCAATAAATTGTTGCGCCTCTTCTTGTGATATGCCTAAATCCCTGGCCAGGCCAAAGGAACTTAAGCCATAGACAATGCCAAAGTTTACTCTTTTGGCCATCTCGCGCATGGAATGAATAATATTATTCTCATCCAGCCCGTAGATCAGGGAGGCTGTAGCATTGTGTATATCTTGGTCTGCTTTAAATGCGCTAATCAAATTATCATCATGGCTTAAATGCGCTAAAATCCTTAATTCTATCTGTGAATAATCGCAGGATAATAAACGGTGGTCAAAAGCATACGCGACTATTGCCCGTCTAATATTTTTTCCGATATCTGTCTTTATCGGTATATTCTGCAAGTTCGGCCGGGTAGAGCTGAGCCTGCCGGTTTCCGTAGCGGTCTGGTTGAAAGAACTATGCACCCTGCCGGTAGAAGAATCGACTAAATCTGGCAAGACATCAATATAAGTATTTTTTAATTTCGTTAATTGCCGATATTCCAGTAAAAGTGCCGGTAATTTATGTTTATCCGCCAATTTAGTTAATACCTCTTCATCGGTAGAAGGGCCGCTCTTAGTTTTTTTAACCACGGGAAGTTTTAATTTTTCAAAAAGGACTTCCCTTAATTGTTTAGGCGAATTTATATTAAATTGGCACCCGCATAAATCATAGATATCTTCAATTAACTTTATTAATCTTTTTTCGGTATCGGCAGATAGTTCCTTTAAAACTTTTAAATCTAATTGTATGCCGCTTATTTCCATCTGCGCCAATACCTCAATGAGAGGCATCTCAATATCATTAAAGAGGTTTAGCAGCGATTTATCGTTTAATTCTTTTTCTAACTTCGGTTTTAACTCTAATATTAACTGCGCTGCCCTTTGGTTTTCCAGAGATTTAGCTGCTGGCACTTTGCCCAGATAATCCCAGGCTACATCCGCTAAGCCATACCCGGGCTTAGAGGGATTGAGCAAATAACCAGCCACCATGGTATCAAAAAATAAGCCGGATAAATTAATCCTTTCTTTGGCTAAAGATATCTTTATTTTTTTTAGGTCGTGGCTTATTTTTCTTATCTTCTGGTTTGCCAGAATATCTTTTAAAGCGCCTTCTTTACTATCCAATCTAAAGAATTTATCCTTTGCGCAAAAAACTAAATCGCGAGAGCTTTCTCCGTATAAGAATAGTTCGTTGTCTTTGAGATTTAAATTGTTTAAATCCTCCGGTCCCATTTTTTCTAAATCCAGCTGCGGCGGCGCATCATCTTCAAGCACTAAATGTTTCAATAGGTTTTTAAATTCAAAGTATTTAAATAACCTGAACAATTCCTTAATGTCGGGCTTGCCTATTCTTAATTTATCTAAAGAAAAATCTATATCTAAGTCCTTATTTAATTCCGCTAATTCCCGGCTTAATTTCATCTGGCCGATATTGTCTTGGATTGCCTTTTTGATCTTACTATTTTCTATTCTCTCAATATTATTTAATAGATTATCTAGAGAACCAAAATCCTTGATTAATTCCACTGCGGTCTTCTCTCCGATGCCGGGAACACCCGGAATATTATCTACATCATCTCCCATTAAAGCAATAAGATCGCTGATTTGATTAGGTTTTATGCCAAAACGCTCCAGCACTTTCTTGTGGTCGTAGATTGCGCCTTCGTCCTTGTAGGGGCTAAAGACCACCGTATCTTTATCGATTAATTGCAAAATATCCTTATCGGAACTAATGATAGTGACGGATAACCCTTTAGCCTTGGCTTTGGCAGCCAATGTCGCCACAACATCGTCTGCCTCATAACCTTCTAATTCGTACATTGCGAGGTTGTATGCAGAAATTACCTCTTTAATAAAAGGCATTTGACTGGAGAGGCCCTCGGGCATGGGCGGCCGATTTAACTTATATTCTGCGAATTTCTTTTGTCTGAAGGTATTGCGGGAAACGTCGAAACAGACCGCTAAAAATTCAGGGTTATTCTCTTTTAAAATCTTATTCAACATATTTATAAAACCGTATATCGCACCAGTAGGCTGGCCAAATGACGTAGAGAGCCCTGGAAGGGCATAAAATGCCCGATAACAAAATGCTGTAGCATCGACTAGATACAACTGTTTATCACCCATTAATTAATGGAATTAAATTTTATGGTAGGGAAATAAAATTTGTGGTTTGGGCTTCATTTACCGTGACAATAGCCTTGTCTGAACTTTTACGATGAACTCTTCGATTTCTCTATTAGAAGGATCGAGTAAGCTGGCGTCCACTGCCTGCTTAAGAGCAACTACCAAGTCTTGCTTTTCATAACTTAAACGCGCATTTTTAAAGTAAGCCTTGGCTAATTCTTTATCGTTCTGGGATTCAATATGTTTCTGAGCGCGCACATCCTTAATTAAATTAGCCACTTCAACGTGCTTTCCTGGTTGTTCTAAAATTTGGCTTAAGGCTTGGGCGTGCTGCCTGGCCTTTTCTGTCCAGGGGTCCTTACTTAAACCTAACTCCGCTCTTTTGTTCCAATAGAGGATTGCCTTTTCCAAATCGCCTTTTTTTTCATAAAGCAACCCTAAATTAGAATAGGGGCTTAAAAAATTAGGGGCCAGCTTTATGGCCTTAAGATAATACTCTTCGGTAAGGTCAATCAATCCGTCTGCTTCAGCGATTACGCCTAAATCGTTATATACGGCTGCATATGCAGGATCCAGTCGTATGGCCTTTTGATAAAATACTTTTGCCTCTTCCAAATTACCCATGCGCTGAAACTCTAACCCTTGGGCCCGGTAGAGCCTGGCATGCTTTTGCAATGCCGATAGATTCTCTTCTATTTCGGATGGGACGTTTGGCGCAGAATCTTTTTTTATCTCAGGGAGAGAACGGTTTACAATGTAGCCGCGATTACCGCCCTTTTCTAATTCTGTGCCTTGAGCAAAAAGAGAAGTAGAAATAATGAGTATAAATAATACTGTGCTGGTAAATTTTATCAACTTTCGGCAGGATTTAATTGGCATATATACTTATTTGAAATTATTATACACTTTAAAGGCTTTAAGGTCAAGAGAAAAGTTAGATCAATGCTTCCATTTCTAAAGCCGGATGATTTACCTTCTTTAAGAAATTGATGAGTTCTTCCGAGGTTGTGGCCTGGGTTTCATCAGCGATTTTTTCTACTAAATCCGGAACGCCTAAATCTTGCGCGCGTTTTTTCAATTTATCCGCTAATAATTCTTTTAATTCTTTGGGCATCCAGAGTACGCGCTTTAATCCTCCCTCTGCAGAAATAAATTTCTTACTGGCAATATATAATTTACCTATACCCAGAAAACCAGGGGTTTGTAACCCTCCGCCTACGGAACCGGCTAAAGTAGTAAAATTCATTCCGCAGGGAGTCATTCCCGCATAGTCGCGGCTGACAATCATAAATCCGTTTGCCTCCGGGATAATCGCTACAATACACTCAAAGCAGCCGCAACTTGTCTGCGGAGAATCCATCAACGAATACATGCTTACCTTCTCTACTACCTTATTAGACTTCTGATAAACAAAGTCATTGGTACTCTTCCACTGGCCTAATTTCTCATTTAAGAAATCTCCTTTGGCTATAGGTTGATTGGGCCCGGTGGGATTAATCTCAAAGGATGCCTTGGCATCCAGCCAGGAAATTGAACCACAGAGCCCTAAACGCTCAGGCGTAACAATACAAACATGGTTAGGGGCAAAAGACTGGCATAAAAGACAGGAATAGAAAGTATCTATACTTTCATCGGTCATCCCGGTGATGCGCTCATCGCGTTCCTGGAAAATCTTCTTGGCATCCTGCAGGAGTCTCTCCACGTCTTCCTGGACGGTATAGATTTTAACCTGAACTTTATCCACAATCCCTCCGTATTCCTGATGAAGCATGGCATGTAAAATTACACCGATATGTTTAATCCGGAAACCTTTGCTAAATGTATCTTTACTTATCCGTATCCAAGCCAGGTCCCTTTGCCCTATATGCATCAGTCCCATCGTATAATTTATAAAACGGTGTATCTGACGCTCCAATATAGGCTCAAAATCCTTTTGCATCTTACGGCCATAAACTTCTACCACCAATGCCAAGGGTAAAGATTTTTTGCCTTCTTCTAATTGATCAATATCCGGGCCGAATAATTCTACCTTACCGTCCTGGACCTCTTCTGAATTTTTATTCGCCAGAAGTTCAAAAGCCAGGCTGGCCTTTCCTCCGAATTCAACATATAGCTGCTCCTTCCTGACGCGTTCGCCTTCAAATGCTGCGGCATAAGGAACCGGGATAGGAATTGAAGCCACTTTTACTTTTACCCCCCTTACTTCAATACAGCGCGGAACAATCTTTTTATAATCAAATTCTTTCACTAAGGCCTCGTAGGTAGTAATACCCGATGGCTTTATCTCAGGAATATCTGTATCCGCTATTATCGGAAAACCCATGTTTATGGCGCCTGCTCCGGTGGCATATTTTAGATCATCAAGCTCACCTAAAACCAAACCAAAAGCAAAAACCCGCTCTTTACAATATAAAAGGCTTTTTTGCGCCTGGCCGGGTTTGATCCCGCCAAAGGTTAATGCTGAGCGAATAGCCCAATTTAAAGGATATATTCCTGAGATGGTATCTCGGCCATAAGGAACAATGTAATTATCCCAGCCCATCTGGACATTTTCTTCTATTAACTGGTCAATTATAGAGCGGCCGTTGACTGAGGAGCCGACAAAAATCAAGATATTTCTCTGCTGTAATTCCCTGACTATTTGTACTGCAGTCTTATTATCGGGTGCCGCCCCTAATATCGCCGCAAATCCCGGCATCCGGCCATCCACCAGCTGTATGCCCAAGGTGCGCATAATGGTATCGGTAAAAAACCCATTGCAATCCTTCTGCGGCTCCTGTCCGTATAAATAGCGTAGCGCCACAATTATCTCTTCGCAAAATAATGTGGCTATGCCGGCATCTAAGGCATCGCCTAAATAAGGAAGCCAAACCTGTTCTTTAGGAACTTGCGGCAGGAGAGATTTGGCATGCTCTAAAATCGGCAAGGCGTCTTTTAAGGTTTCTACTTTGGCACCCAATAAAGCATTAGCCATCGGTAGATAAAAGGCGGTCTCCGGAAAACCGATTTTTTGGTTTGGGCCTTTTTCTTTGATGGCCTTTTGTAAAAATTCTTCTGCAAGCTTTGTGATTTCTTTAGCACCGCGAATGGCTGCGGCTGCAACTATCTTAGACATGTGTACCTCCGGCTGAACTTAAATAAATTGTCTCATCTTTTCCCAATAAATCCATTATTTTAGCATAGTTAAATGTATCATTTAATAATTCATTTTTTACACTTGAAATATCCGCCTTGTGCCTGATTAATTCCAGGTATATCCCGCTATTTTCAATCCTGTTTAATAGAATCACCCCTTTGAGGCAATTATCTTTCAGTATGACCTTTTTATATATTTTATTATTAGCGTCCAGGCGCGATAAAACTTCCATCCCTGCCTCTTCCCTGGCTATACCCATAGAGACCACCGGTAAGCCGAAAAACTCCACAGAATTCATTCCGATTGAACCAAGGTATTCTGAATTCTCCTGGCATATATTCCTTCCGGCCAGGCAACCTTGTTCTACTGCATTTGGCCAAAGGGCATTTACCTGATACTTTTCTAATACAAAATCATAAGTCTGAGCGCAGTCTCCGCAAGCATAGATATTTTCTACTGATGTCTTTAAGAATTTATCTACGATGATGCCTTCTCCTGCCTTTACGGCAGTATCTTTTATTAAACCTATATTAGGCGCAACCCCCTTACCTATAATTACAATTTCCGTGCCGATAACTTTACCGGAATCTAACTTTACGGCTTTTAGCTCCCCATTACCCAATAATTCTGCGGCATCCAAACCCGTCAATATCTCAAGGCCGTTTGCCCCTAAATGCCCTTGTATAATATCTGCAGCAGTTTTATCTAAAACCTGCGACAAAATCTGTTTGGACTTCACAATTATTTTTATATCAATGCCTCTTTTCTTTAAGGCATATCCTGCTTTCAGGCCAATCAAGCCGCCGCCTAATACACAGGCAGTTTTGGCCACAGGCAGTAACCCTAAGATTTCCTTTACATCTTTTACTGTCCTTAAACCGAACACCCCGCGTTTCTGGATGCCTTTTAGCTCAGGTAATTTTGCGGATGAGCCGGTAGCAATCACCAAGGTATCATAATCTAATTTCTGCTTGTCTTCTAAAACAATCTGATTCTTTTTTGGGTCAACTCTAACCACCTTTTTACCCAATATTAAATCAACATTATTATTTTTATAAAAATCCTGGCCGCGATAAACCAGCCTATCTTCGCCGACGTCACCGGCTAAATAATAGGATAATACGCAGCGGCAGTAAGCAGTGTAATCCTCGTCAGAGATAACGGTAATCCGACAATCACTGTCTTTATTGCGGATAGATTCTACTGCAGCAATCCCCGCCGCCGAATTTCCAATAATGATAATTTGTTTCATTTTTTGGCTAACTCTTCCTCTTCACACCAGATAATCGCTTGTGTAGGGCAGGACTTTACGCACTGCGGCATATCTAAGTCCTTACACATATCACAGCGCACAGGAATTTTGGTTTTCTGGTCTGGCCGGATTGCTGCATAAGGGCAAACCATTACGCACATCCAGCAGCCCACGCATCTATTTTTATCTATCAGGACCAATGAGGTTTTTTTATCTTTACTTAAACAGCCGGTCATGCAGGCCATTACACAGCGTGGCTCATCGCAATGCCGGCAGGACATCGGATGCGGCTTTTGGCCTTTTTCTTTTACTTTAATGCGCGGCAGAGATAAAGGCTCTTCGAATATTGCCTTCATTATATCCTTACTTAAGGAATGCCCTACACAGCAGGCAATCTCGCAGGTCTTACAGGCCATGCATTTTTCTATATCGTAATATAAACGTTTCATTCTTTGCTGTACATCATCGGCATTAAATTC
>Ga0155745_147_pt2 | contig 19752 bp, 18 predicted proteins | sample RifCSPlowO2_01_FD_107399 | JGI IMG/M metagenome (GOLD analysis project Ga0155745, IMG submission 107399) | Omnitrophica WOR_2 bacterium RIFCSPLOWO2_01_FULL_41_12
TAAGTTCCTCGCCGACCTTATATTCCCGGTTAGGTTCTTTAAGCACTTCCCGGATTAATTTTAAAGGCGCAATGCTTAACTTCTTAAAAAATTCCTGCCGGGGTTTTTTTAAGGACTTTGCCTTCGCAAGATCAAATCCTATTTGGATATTCTTACCTCTTATGGCTAATATTGGGCATGGCCCTGCCTCAATGGCAGTAATCCCGACGAGTTTGCCATCTTCGCTAAAAATCTGCGTCATCCCTAATTTTTTACCCAGCAAAGCGATCATTTTCAATGAGCACATAACTTACGAACACGAAGTGTGAGTAAGTTATGTGTGCGAATTGAATCCTTGACATCTTTGATGTCAAGGATAAGTTCGGACTGATAAGTTATGTCGATTAGGTTATTTTTAATATATGTCTCCATAACTTATGTCCTCACTTAATTTCCACATCCACCCCTGCAGGCAGATTTAGTTTTCTTAATGCGTCGATGGTCTTAGATGTCGGCTCATATATATCAATCAGCCGTTTGTGCGTGGACAACTCGAACTGTTCGCGCGACTTCTTATCGATTACCGGGGAGCGCAAAACTGTATAAAGCTCCCTCTTCGTCGGCAGGGGCACCGGCCCGGAGATATTTGCGCCCGTGCGCCTGACAGTATCCACGATTTCTACCACTGCCTGATCCAAAAGGCGGTGGTCATATGCCTTTAGTTTTATCCTGATCTTTTGCATCTTTCCTTTAAATTAAGCAATCACCTCAGAAACCACGCCCGCGCCTACGGTATGCCCGCCTTCGCGGATAGCAAAACGCGATTCCTTTTCCATGGCAATAGGCACAATCAATTCTACTTCCAAATTAACGTTATCACCCGGCATAATCATTTCTACGCCGCTGGGAAGAGTGACCGAACCGGTAACATCCGTGGTGCGGAAATAAAACTGCGGCCGGTAACCCTTAAAAAATGGCGTATGCCTTCCGCCTTCTTCTTTGGTTAAAACGTAGACCTGGGCCTTAAATTTGGTATGGGGAGTAATAGACTTAGGCGCAGCTAAAACCATACCGCGCTCCAGGTCATCTTTTTCTATTCCACGCAAAAGTATCCCCACATTATCGCCAGCCAGGCCTTCATCCAGAATTTTTCTGAACATTTCAATGCCGGTAACTACTGTTTTTCTTACTTCCGGCCTTAAGCCCACCATTTCTATTTCTTCGTTGAGCTTAACCTTACCGCGCTCTATCCTGCCTGTACCTACCGTACCTCTACCCTCAATAGTAAAAACATCTTCTACTGCCATCAGAAATGGCTTGTCCATATCTCTTTTGGGCAAAGGTATAAACTCATCCACTGCCTTCATTAAATCCAGTATGGCCTTGCAATCCGGATGATTCGGGTCTCCTACGGCGTTCATGGCATTCAAAGCGCTTCCCTTAATAATCGGTGTTTTATCGCCGGGGAAATTGTATTTGGTCAACAGTTCCCTGACTTCCATCTCTACCAAGTCAATCAATTCTTTGTCAGAAACCATATCTGTTTTATTCAGGAACACCACCATTGCCGGAACGTTTACCTGCCGGGCTAAAAGTATGTGTTCCCGGGTTTGAGGCATAGGGCCGTCTGCTGCGGAAACTACCAGGATGGCCCCATCCATCTGCGCGGCACCGGTGATCATATTTTTGATATAGTCAGCGTGGCCCGGGCAGTCAATATGCGCGTAGTGGCGGGCATTTGTCTGATACTCTACGTGCGAAATATTAATGGTTACTCCTCTTTCCCTTTCCTCAGGCGCATTATCAATAGAATCATAGGTTCTCACTTCCGCAAAACCTTGCTTGCTTAAGACCATAGTAATTGCTGCGGTAAGGGTAGTCTTTCCATGGTCAACATGACCGATGGTCCCGATGTTGACGTGCGGTTTTGTCCTGACAAATTTTTCTTTAGCCATTATTTTCCTCCTTCAATGAGCACATCCCTTACGATCCGCCGTAGGCGGAGAGTAAGTTATGTGTGCGAATTGACCTTTGTCCTCACTTAAAATCTCGTAGCCACAATGCGAGTTGCGATTTTCTCAGCTATATGTGCAGGCACCTCAGTATAAAACGAGGGCTCCATTGTATAGGATGCGCGGCCTTGAGTCAAAGAACGCAACACCGTCGCATAATTAAAAATCTCTGCCAAAGGCACATTGGTTCTAATCATGCGGATATTCAGCCTTTGGGATAAAGATATAATTTTGGCGCGCCGGGAATTTAAATCTCCGATTACCTGGCCCATGTATTCCTCCGGCACGATGATTTCCATATCCATAATCGGCTCCAATAAAATAGAATTTGCCTTCTTCAGGCCTTCGGAAAAAGCAATACCTGCCGCCATCTTAAAAGCAAGTTCCGAAGAATCTACTTCGTGAAATGAACCGTCAATCAGTGTCGTTTTTATATCGGTAACTGGATAGCCGGATAAAATCCCGCTTTTTGCCGCGGCTAAAACACCTTCTTTTACTGAAGGGATAAATTCCCTGGGGATAGCTCCGCTTTTTATCTTATCCTCAAAGGTAATACCTGTTCCCGGCATCTCCTGAGGCTCCATTTCTATGACCACATGGCCGTATTGGCCGTGGCCGCCGCTCTGCTGAATGAATTTTCCCGTAGCAATAATTTTTTTGGTAATGGTCTCCCGGTAGGCAACCTGGGGAGAACCTATCTTTGCCTCTACATTAAATTCGCGTAATATCCGGTCAATCATGATCTCTAAATGCAGCTGTCCCATGCCGGATATAATGGTCTGTCCGGTTTCCTGATTATAAGTCACCCGAAAAGAGGGATCTTCTTCTTCCAATTTATGTAATGCCATGCCTAATTTTTCCTGGTCCTGTTTTGTCTCTGGCTCTATAGCCTGCTGGATTACCGGTTCAGGAAAACGGATGGCCTCAATTAAAATAGGGTTGGATTCGTCGCAAAGCGTATCTCCGGTTTTGGTTTCTTTTAATCCCACCGCAGCAGCAATGTCTCCGGTAGAAACCTCTGAAATAACTTCCTGGCGGTTGGCATGCATCTGCACTATTTTGGTCACCCGCTCCTCTGATCTCCGGAAGGCATTATAAACATAGGTACCTGAAGTTAAACTGCCGGAATAAACCCTGAGATAATTAAGTTTTCCCACATAAGGGTCGGCAGTAACCTTAAAACACAATGCGCAGAAAGGAGATTCGTCGCAGGCTTTGCGCTCTTCATATTCTCCGCTTACCGGTTCAATACCTTTTATCGCAGGTAGGTCAACCGGCGAAGGCAGATAATCACAGATAGCATCCAAAAGTAATTGCACCCCTTTATTTCTGAAGGACGAAGCGCATAAAACCGGCACAAATTTATTTTTTATCGTCGCTCTTCTGATCGCTTCTTTGATCTGCGTGACACTAATCTCTTTGCCGTGCACAAATTGATCCATAATAAATTCATCCGCATCAGAAAGCCTCTCCAGGAGTATCCCGTGGTACTTATTGACTTCCTCTTCTAAATCCGCAGGCACTTGCGTAACTTCAATGTCTTTTCCGGATTCGTCCTTATATACAAAAAGCTTTTTTTCGATCAAATCAATGATCCCGCGGAAATTTTCCTCATGGCCAAAAGGCAATTGGATGGCTGCGGCGTTCGCCCCTAATTTTTTATGTATCTGCTGTACTACATCTAAAAAGTTACTGCCGGTACGATCCATTTTATTCACCAGGGAAATCCTCGGCACACCATAGCGGTCAGCCTGGCGCCATACCGTCTCTGACTGCGGTTCCACTCCGCCCACTGCGCAAAAAATCACCACTGCTCCGTCTAAGACCTTCAAAGACCTTTCTACTTCTACGGTAAAATCTACATGGCCGGGCGTATCAATAATATTAATGCGAAAATCGCCCCAGAAACAAGTAGTACAGGCAGCAGTGATAGTAATACCCCTTTCCTGCTCCTGAACCATCCAGTCCATTGTGGCCGTGCCTTCGTCTACCTCTCCGATCTTATAGGTTTTTCCGGTATAATAAAGTATGCGCTCGGAAGTAGTAGTCTTACCTGCGTCTATATGTGCGATAATTCCAATATTCCTAATTTTTTCTAAAGGTATCTTTCTCATATTTCCTTAGGGACAGGCCCCTGCGGGGTCTGTCCCTGACAGATCACCTTCGGCGGCCTGTCCCCTTTGTTTACTCACCAGCGAAAATGCGCGAAGGCTTTATTTGCCTCCGCCATCTTATGTGTATCATCTCTTTTCTTTATACTGGAGCCTTCGCCTTTATAAGCCGCGATAATTTCATCGGCTAACTTATCTTTCATGGACTTGCCTTTTTTCTGTTTGGCAAAATCCCTGATCCAGCGCAGGGCAATAGCTGTTCCTCTTTCCTGCCTGACCTCAATAGGTATCTGATAAGTCGCTCCGCCCACGCGGCGCGGTTTTACTTCCAGGCGCGGCCGGGCATTATCTATGGCTTTATAAAATATCTTGAGCACATCCGGTTCATTGAGTTGTTGTTTTATACTCTCCAATGCGCCGTAGATTATTTTTTCGGCCAGGGATTTTTTCCCCTGCAGGGTCATCATATTAATAAACTTGGCTACTACTTTACTGTCAAACTTGGCATCGGCTAAAACTTCTCTTTTTGGCGCGCTTCTTCTTCTCATTTCGGTCTTTTTGCTCCGTACTTAGAACGCGATTTTCTGCGTTGATTTACTCCTGCAGTATCCAGTGTGCCTCTGACAATATGGTACCTGACTCCCGGCAGGTCTTTTACCCTGCCTCCCCTGACTAAAACTATGGAGTGTTCCTGTAGATTATGGCCTTCGCCGGGAATATAAGAGGTAACTTCTATGCCTGTGGTTAATCTTACCCTGGCTATTTTTCTTAAGGCGGAGTTGGGCTTTTTAGGCGTCATCGTACGCACCTGAAGGCAAACCCCGCGTCTCTGCGGACAGGCCTTTAAAGCCGGTGATTTTGTTTTTTTCTTTTTAGATACCCTGCCCCACCTGATTAATTGCGAAATTGTCGGCATTAACTTTCCTTTATTACTTCTATCTGGCGATGGTCGCGAAAACCTGTGCCTGCGGGAATCAAATGCCCCACAATCACATTCTCTTTTAAACCGAATAATTCATCATGTTTTCCGGAAGTAGCCGCTTCCGTAAGCACGCGCGTAGTCTCCTGAAAACTGGCTGCAGAGATAAAACTCTCCGTAGTTAAAGAGGCCTTGGTAATACCTAATAATAATGGCGTGGCCTGGGCAGGTTTACCGCCTTTTTTCATGACCCTGGTGTTTTCTTTTTGAAATTTCCATTTATCTACCTGCTGTATGGCTAAAAATTCCGTATCGCCCGGGTCTTCCACGCGTACTTTTTTCAACATCTGCCGGATAATCAACTCAATGTGCTTATCGTTGATGCGCACGCCTTGCAACCGGTAAACTTCCTGCACTTCATTGACCAGGTATTCCTGCAGGACCTTATCACCGCAAACCCTTAAGATATCCTGTAGGACTACCGGCCCGTCGGTTAACTGCTGTCCGGCAATAACTTTATCACCCTTATAAACATTGGGATGCTTTCCGTGAGGAATCACATATTCTCGCTGCATACCGGTGGCAGATTTGACAATAATTACGCGCTGGCCCTTTTTAGATTGGCCAAATTCTACAAAACCATCAATCTCGCTGATAATTGCCGGTTCTTTTGGCCTGCGGGCTTCAAATAATTCTGCTACCCGGGGCAGGCCTCCGGTAATATCCCTGGTCTTTCCTGCTAATCGCGGTATCTTGGCTAAAAGATCACCGCCAGCTACCTTTTGGCCATCCTTCACTAATATATGCGCGCCGATAGGGATAGGATAGATTCCTAAAACTTCTTTATTTTCATTCAAAATAATTATTTGCGGATGGTATTCCTGTTTATGCTCTACTACTACGCGTTCGCTTAATTTGGTCACCGGGTTGAGTTCTTCTCTTACCGTCACATTCTCCTTCAGGTCTTCATACCTTACCTGGCCATTAACTTCGGTCAGGACAGGCAGGGTGTACGGGTCCCAACGCACAAAGGCCTCACCCTTAGGAACCTCACCCCCATCGGCAATAGTGATGACAGCGCCCTGAAGCAGAGGATAACGCTCAATCTCCCGGCCATTTTTATCATTAATACTTACAGAACCGTTTCTATTTAAAACAATAAATTCTTTTCTCTGGGTAGCTACCCTTAAACTATGGTATTTGACGATTCCTTTATTCTTGGATTTAATAAATGATTGTTCAATGGTCCTGGAGGCAGTGCCGCCGATATGGAATGTCCTCATGGTTAACTGCGTTCCGGGCTCGCCGATACTCTGGGCAGCAATTACCCCTACTGCCTCGCCTAATTCCACTAATCTTCCGCTGGCGAGGTTCCTACCGTAACATTTGGTGCAGACGCCCCGGCCGGATTCACAGGTGAGAACGCTGCGGATGCGTATCTTCTCAATACCCAGCCTTTCAATTTCCGTAGCCTTTTCCTCGCTAACCTCTGAACCTGCCTCTACAATAGCCTGATCCGTAATTACGTCTACTATGTTATCTAAAACCACCCTGCCGAAAATACGGTCTTTTAAACTTACCACAATCTCATCGCCCTCAATAATCGCTGAAACAGTAATGCCGTTAAGCGTGCCGCAGTCTTTCTCGCTGACAATAACTTCCTGGGCGACATCAACGAGCCTGCGGGTAAGGTAGCCTGCATCTGCGGTTTTTAATGCTGTATCTGCCAAGCCCTTGCGTGCGCCGTGCGTAGAAATAAAATACTCCAATACGGTCAGTCCCTCTCTAAAGTTGGCGGTAATCGGGCTTTCAATGATTTCACCCGATGGTTTTGCCATCAGGCCGCGCATACCTGCCAATTGCCTGACCTGTAGCCGGGAACCCCTGGCCCCGGAATCCGCCATCATAAATATAGGATTAAAAGGCTCCATCTCTTTAAATAACAGGTCGGAAACCTTATCCGTAGCGTGTGTCCAGATATCAATGACTTTATTATAGCGCTCCCGGTCAGTGATAATACCTTTACGATACTGCTCCTCTACTTTCCTCACTTCTTCCTTGGCTTCTTTTAACACTTCCGGTTTTTCCTTGGGGATAGTCAAATCATTAATACCGATAGAAATACCGCCGGAGGTTCCCAATTCAAAACCCATACTTTTGATATCATCTAATAATCGTATGGTCCTTTGATGGCCAAAGCGCTTATGGCATTCAGCCACAATATCGCCTATCGTATTTTTATTCAGGTCTTTATTCACAAATCCAAATTCCAGCGGCAGGAGCTGATTAAATAAAACCTTGCCTACAGAGGTGCTAATGATTTGTTTTCCGGATATAGCTTTTTTTTCCTCAAAATCAAAGAAAATATTTATTTTTAATTTTATTCTGGTATGCAGGATGACGGCATTATCTTCATAGGCAACCACAACCTCTTCTGGATTAGAAAAAAGCTTATCTTCTCCTTTTGATCCTGGTTTTTCTTTGGATATATAAGAAACGCCCAAAACGATATCCTGTGTGGGCGTAAGAATCGGCCGGCCATCTGCTGGAGAAAACAAATTATTTATGGAAAGCATTAGTACTTTTGCCTCAATCTGCGATTCCAAAGATAAAGGCACATGCACTGCCATCTGGTCGCCGTCAAAATCGGCATTAAAGGCGGTGCAGACTAAGGGATGGACTTTTATGGATTTACCTTCGATCAATACGGGTTGGAAAGCTTGAATACCTAAACGGTGCAATGTGGGTGCGCGGTTCAATAAAACCGGGTGGTCTTTGATCACCTCGTCTAAAATATCCCAAACCTCAATTTTTCCGCGTTCTACCATTCGGCGCGCGCCTTTTATGGTATGCACAAAGCCTTTTTCCCGTAATTTCTTAATAATAAACGGCTCAAATAATTCTAAGGCCATCTGTTTGGGCAGGCCGCATTCGTGCAGTTTAAGTTCCGGCCCGACCACAATTACTGAACGGCCGGAATAATCCACGCGTTTACCTAAAAGATTCTGCCTGAACCGGCCTTGTTTACCTTTAAGCATATCAGATAGGGATTTTAAAGGCCTGTTGTTTGCTCCCATTACCGGCCGGCCATGCCTGCCGTTATCCAAAAGCGCATCCACCGCCTCCTGAAGCATTCTTTTTTCATTACGGATGATAATATCCGGGGCGCTTAATTCTATAAGTTTCTTTAAGCGATTATTACGGTTGATCACCCTGCGGTATAAGTCATTCAGGTCTGAGGTGGCAAACCTGCCGCCGTCTAAGGGGACCAAAGGCCTTAAATCCGGAGGTATTACCGGCAAGACTTCCAAAATCATCCACTCCGGTTTATTGCCGGATTTTTTAAGATCATCCACGATTTTGAGGTTTTTTAAATTTTTACGGTTACTTAAGACTTCTTTAGATTTTTCTAAATCCCGGCGTAATTTACGGGAAAGGGCATCCAGGTCTAATTCCTTTAAAAGATCCCTGACTGCTTCCGCCCCGATCTTGGCTTTAAAGTTTGCTCCGTATTTGCTCAGCGCCTCTTGATACTTTTCTTCGCTTAAGAGTTCTTTTTTCTTTAAGGGCGTATTACCCGGATCAATCACCACGTATTCTTCATAATAGATTATTTTTTCCAGATTCCTTAAGCCTATATCTAATAAAGCGGACATACGGCTGGGCACGGACTTAAAAAACCAGATGTGCGTCACTGCCGTGGCTAATTCTATATGGCCCATCCGCTCGCGCCTGACTACAGAACGGTCAATAGTTACGCCGCAACGGTCGCAGGTAACTCCTTTAAACTTTATTCCTTTATACTTGCCGCAGTTGCATTCCCAATCATGCACCGGGCCAAAAATCTTCTCGCAAAATAAGCCGTCTTTTTCCGGTTTTAAAGTGCGGTAATTAATCGTCTCTGCTTTTTTCACCTCGCCCTTAGACCAGGACTTGATTACCTGAGGTGAAGCCACTTTTATAGAAATAGAGTCAAAACTAACTACTTCGTCCATTATTTTGCTTTCTCCGTTCTAATATCTAAACCCAATCCCTGTAATTCCTTGATTAAAACATTAAAGGATTCCGGAGTTCCGTGCGTCAGCCGCTGTTCTCCCTTGACAATAGCTTCGTAGATACGCGTCCTTCCGGAAACGTCATCGCTTTTTACGGTGAGCATCTCTTGTAAACTGAATGCTGCGCCATATGCTTCTAAGGCCCAGACCTCCATCTCTCCTAAACGCTGGCCTCCGAACTGCGCCTTACCGCCTAAAGGCTGCTGGGTGACTAAAGAATACGGGCCGATGGAACGGGCATGAATTTTTTCATCCACCAGATGGATTAATTTCATCATATAGATATACCCCACAGTTATCTTCTGGTCAAAAACTTGGCCGTTATAACCATCGCAAAGATGAATCTTCCCGTCTTCAGAGAGGCCTGCTTTTTTCAACATTTCTTTTATTTCTTGTTCTGAAGCGCTGTCAAATACCGGACAACTCACAAATATACCTAAGGCCTTAGCCGCCCAGGCCAGATGGGTCTCGAGTATCTGGCCGACATTCATCCGCGAAGGAACACCCAGGGGATTTAAGACTATTTCCACAGGAGTGCCGTCCGGTAAATAAGGCATGTCGTATTCAGGCATAATCCTGGCCACCACGCCTTTATTTCCGTGCCTGCCTGCCAGTTTGTCTCCTTCGCTAAGCCTGCGCTTTGTAGCCACATAGACTACTACTCTTTTTAATACGCCCGCGGGTAATTCGTCTCCGCGCCTGACTTTTTCAATTTCCTGTTCCTGCTCGGCTAATAATTCCTGCGCCTGTTCATCAAAAGAGGCGGCTAAAATTTTCGCCTCTTCATGATCGCTAAAATCCATCTTTTCTATTTTTCTCTTATCCACGCCCAGGAGTTGGCTTAAACGGTTTATTTTTTCGGTTTGGAGAAATTCTATTTCCTGATTATAATACGCCTTTAACTCCTTGATTTTGACTAATTCCTTGGTTTTTTCTTCTTTGGATTTCCTGCCCCGTTCTTTACGCGCAAATACATGCACATCCACAACTACGCCCTCTACTCCCGGCGAAGCAGTTAAAGAAGTATCGCGCACATCCGAAGCCTTCTCACCGAAAATTGCCCTAAGGAGCCTCTCTTCGGGAGAGAGTTCGGATTCTGTTTTGGGGGTCACTTTACCCACCAGAATATCTCCGGGGGTAACTTCAGCGCCGATATGAATGATGCCTGTTTCGTCTAAATTCCTTAAAGCTTCTTCGCCCACATTGGGTATATCGCGGGTAATTTCCTCATTTCCCAAACGCGTCTCTACTGCCTCTGTCTCAAATTCCTCTACATGTATAGAGGTAAAGATATCTTCTTTGGCCACCTTTTCGCTGATGAGTATGGCGTCTTCAAAATTATATCCGCGCCAGGGCATAAACGCGCACAATAAATTCTTGCCTAAAGCCAGCTCTCCATCTTTAGTGGCCATCCCGTCGGCGATGATTTGGCCAATTTCCACGTGCTCGCCTAATTTTACGATGGGCCTTTGATTTAAGCAGGTGTCGGCATTGGTGCGTAAAAATTTCTTCAGATGGTAGGTTTTTTTGCCGATAGTAATTGTAGCGGCATCTACGCTGGTTACCTTGCCTGATTCCTCTGCCACTACTACGGTGGTGGAATCACGCGCTACTTTTTCTTCCATCTGGGTTCCTACTATCGGCGGTTCGGTAATCATTAAAGGGACTGCCTGTCTTTGCATATTAGAACCCATCAGGGCGCGGTTAGCATCATTATGTTCTAAGAAAGGAATTAGGGAAGCAGCTACAGAAACCAGCTGCTTGGGAGAAACATCCATATACTCAACCTGCTTACCGTTAACCTTCGGGAAATCGCCTTTATGCCGGCAGGAAACTTCACGCTCCGTAAAACTTCCGTCGCTGTCTAAGGGGATATTTGCCTGGGCAATAATTTTTTCTTCCTCTATATCAGCGGTTAAATATTCAATTTTGCGCGTCACCCGGCCATCCTCTACCTTTCTATAAGGCGTCTCTAAAAGGCCAAGATTGTTGATCCGGGCATAACTGCTTAAAGAAGAGATTAATCCGATGTTCGGCCCTTCCGGGGTTTCAATGGGGCAGATCCGGCCATAATGCGAGGGATGGATATCCCGGACTTCAAATCCTGCGCGTTCACGGGAAAGGCCGCCCGGGCCAAGAGCGCTCAACCTTCTCTTGTGGGTCATCTCTGCTAAAGGATTAACCTGGTCCATAAACTGGGAAAGTTGGCTGCGGCCAAAGAAATCACGCACCTGGTTGGATAATAACTTTGAATTTATTAAATAATGCACATTAAGGTTATCCGAATCTCCTAATATGCTTAACCTTTCTCTGATGGAACGTTCCACGCGGGATAAGCCAATTCTGACCTGATTCTGCACTAGTTCTCCCACGGTTTTTACCCGCCGATTTCCCAGGTGGTCTATGTCGTCAATTTTACCTATGCCTTCCTGTAATTTAATCAGGTATTCAATTACCTTAATCACGGTGTCAGAATCCAGGATTCTTTTGTCTAAAGAAACATCCATGCCTAATTTCCGGTTCAGGATAAACCTGCCTGCCCTTTCTAAATCGTACCTTGCCGGGTCAAAAAATAATCTATAAAATAATCCTTCTGCTGCTTCCCTGGTCACCGGCTCAGTCGGCCTCATCTTACGGTAAAAATCCAGATAAGCCTCTTCTTTATTCTTGGTGTAATCTTTTTTTAAGGTATTGGATATTTCGGGATACTCTTTGCCAAAAACAGCAATAATCTCCTGGTCAGTAGAAAACCCCAGGATTCTTAAAATCTGCGTCGCCGGAAAATTTCTGCGCCTGTCCACGTAGGCCAGGATAGTTTCCGCCAGGTCGTATTTAAACTCCAGCCACGCCCCGCGGTAGGGTATTACGCGGCCATAGAATATTTTTTTACCGGTAGGATGAGCCTCCTCTTCAAAGGATACTCCCGGTGAACGTTGAAGTTGACTGACCGCTACGCGTTCATCGCCGTTAATAATGAAAGTGCCGCTTTCAGTCATCAGGGGTATTTCGCCAAAATAGGCATCCTGCTCTTTGGTTTCGCGGGGAGTAGTCAGCCTGAATTTTACTTTTAGCGGCGAGGCATAGGTAAGTGCCCTGCGCTTAGATTCGGCAAGATCATACTTAGGTTTGCCCAGTGTATAAGTAATAAATTCCAATTTTATGGACCGGTCCTGGTTCTCTAAAGGAAATATATCCGCAAAGACCTCTTGCAGCCCCTGAGGTTGTCTGTCGCCTGGTGACACATCTATCTGGAGAAATGCGGTGTAAGACTCCAGCTGCACATCCAGGAGATTAGGCAGGTCATAAACTTCTTTGAGTTTTGCGAAATTTTTGCGTTTAATCATTTATTTTAATTCAACTGTTGCGCCGGCAGCCACGAGCTTCTTTTTCATTTCTTCGGCTTCTTCTTTAGTCGCGCCTTCCTTTATGGGTTTTGGCGCCGCATCTACTAAATCCTTGGCTTCTTTCAGGCCTAAACTGGTCATTGTCCGCACTTCCTTGATTACGGCAATTTTATTTGCGCCTGCACTGCTCAAGACAACGGTAAAAGTGCTTTTTTCTTCCTCTGCGGCCTGCGCGCCTGCGCCAGCAGCGCCTGCGCCAGCTACTGCACTAGCCATCATCGGCATATTTGCCTGAACGCCGAATTTCTCCTCCAGCGTCTTAACTAAGTCCGCAAGTTCCAAAACACTCATACCCTCAATAGACTTGATTAAATCCTCTAATTTTTCCTTAACCATGACTTTCTCCTTTCTTAATTTTAATTTGGTCTAAACAATAAACTAATTTTCTTAAATTTCCCTTCAGTACTAAAACTAAACCCGAAATAGGCGATTTTAATGTCCAGACAACCTGTTGCCTTAAGACTTCCTGAGAAGGTAGCTTTGATAAAACCTCAATATCCTTCGGATTAAGAATCCTGTCTTTTAAAAATCCTGCTTCTAATTTTAAGTTCGTATGTTCACGGGAAAAATTGAACAATACGCGGGAAGCGCTCACCGGTTCTTCTTTCACAAACACTAATCCGCAAGGTCCCTCTATCGCTTTTAGCGCAGATTCTAGGCCGCTATTCTTTAGAGCCCTGCGGGCAACGGTGTTCTTGATCACAAAGAGACTAGCGTTTATACTTTTTAAATACTTGCGCAGCAGGGTTAAATCAGGGCTGGAGAGTTTAGCGTATTTTATAATAAAAAGATTCTCCGATTGTTTGAGGCGGTTTTTAATTTGATTTTCTGAAATTTCTTTAAATAATATGCCTAATTTTTTCATGGTTTAAACAGTAAGCCTCAACCCCGGATTCATGGAAGAAGAGATAAACATAGACTTGACGAACTTTCCTTTCACCGATGTTGGCCTAGCTTCATTTAATGCCTCAATCACCACAGATGCGTTTTCATACAATTTATCCTCAGCAAAAGACATCTTGCCCACAGATAAATGGATGCCGCACTGCTTATCTACGCGAAACTCAACCTTACCTTTTTTCACGTCTTCTATTGCTTTAGCAATATCATTGGTGACCGTGCCTGTTTTTGGGCTGGGCATCAGGCCGCGCGGGCCTAAAACCTTTCCCAGTTTGGCTAAATCTTTCATCATCTCCGGGGTAGCAATGGCGCAATCAAAATCCAAGAAACCGTTGGCTACTTTATCAATCAAATCCACGCCCCCTACGTAATCGACATTGGCATTCCTGGCGATGGTTTCATGTTCACCTTTGCAAAAAACCGCTAACCTGATCTTTTTTCCGGTACCGTGCGGAAGCAGGACTGTCCCGCGCACTAACTGATCTGATTTTTTAGGGTCGATACTTAAAGAAAAATGTAAATCCATAGATTCGTCAAATTTAGGCTTGGGCAGTTTCTTTAACCAAGAAATTGCTTCTTTAAGAGTATACGTCTTAGTGTTGTCTAACGCCTTTAAAGATTCTTTATACCTTTTACTGCGTTCTCGCATATTTCCCAATCAACCCTTATCTTGTTGCGGGACAGTCATTCCTTACAAGGGACTGTCCCCGCAGGGGACTGTCCCTTGCCCCTGGCTGGCAGCGCTATCCTCGATGACTATGCCCATACTCCTAGCAGTGCCTGCGATAATCTTTTGGGCCTTGTCTAAATCCGAAGAATTTAAGTCTTTTGCCTTAAGCTTGGCGATTTCCTCTATCTGTTTTTTGGTCACCGAGCCGATAACTTCTTTCCCTGCTGTTCCTGAAGCCTTGGCTAAATTTGCTGCGCGCTTGAGCAGCACCGATGAAGGCGGGCTCTTGATGATAAAACTAAAGGATTTATCCTCGTAAACGCTGATTACTACGGGCAGTATCAAACCGTCCCTGCCCTTGGTCTGCTCGTTAAACTGCTTACAGAACTGCATAATATTGACACCGTGCTGGCCTAATGCCGGGCCAACTGGGGGTGCTGGGTTTGCCTGCGCTCCGGGAACGTGTAGTTTTATTTGCGCGACTATCTTTTTTGCCATTATATTTTTTCCACCTGCCAGTATTCTAATTCTACGGGTGTAGCTCTGCCAAAAATGGAGACACTTACCTTTAGTTTGCCTTTTTCGGGATGCATTTCATCCACCGTGCCGTTAAAATTTACAAAAGGGCCGTCTTTGACCCTGACCTGCTCGCCCTTCTCAAAGATTATTCTTGGACTGGGTTTAACCTGCGTTTCCTCTGTTCTCTTTAATATACTTTCTACTTCCTGCTGCGGTAAAGGCATCGGCCTTTTCCCCAGGCCGATAAAACCGGTTACCCCGGGCGTGGTCTTAATGAATACGTATGTTTTTTCATTCAGTTCCATCTCTACCAACAGATAACCCGGAAAGAATTTTCTCTGGGAAACTTTTCTTTTTCCAGAGCGTATTTCAGAAATCTGCTCGGTAGGAATAATCACCTTGGCAATCAGCTCCTGTAGCCCTGTGGAAACCAGCCTATTTTCCAAATATGACTTTACCTTATCTTCTGAACCTGTTTGCGTATGGACTACGTACCAATGTTTCATCTGAATAATAAACTTAATATTTTAGAGAGTATCAGGTCAATCATGCCGACAAATAATGCGATGATAAAGGTGATGCCGATGATCACAAAGGTTGAGCCGATTAATTCATCGCGGCTGGACCAGGACACCTTGGTTAATTCTGCTTTTACTTCCATAATAAATGTTTTAATCTTGGCATAATTTTTTATCAACACTACCAGCAATATAATGCCGGTGAGTGAAAAAAAAATTTTACTGAAATTATCAGCTATAAACTGCATATTTCCTCAGGAGCGGCAGGAGTCGAACCTGCAGTCACGGTTTTGGAGACCGTTGGTTTGCCATTAACCGACGCTCCTATTTTATCTCTTTATGAAGCGCGTGCTTACGGCAAAACTTACAAAATTTATTTAGTTCTAGTTTATCCTGTTGCTTTTTTTTATTTTTAGTAGTGGTATAATTCCTGTTTTTACAGACTGTGCACTCTAAGGTAATAATTTCGCGCATTTTAAATTTAGCTTTATAAAGCTGGAGACGGGAATCGAACCCGTGACCCCGTCCTTACCAAGGACGTGCTCTGCCGACTGAGCTACTCCAGCAAGGACGGACAAAAAAAACTCCCCCACTTAAGAATTTTTAAAATTCTCCGCAACTTTTGATTTAGCCTATAGTTCCAGGAAATCTTTGGAAAGGCTTTTGGGGATTACGTAAATGTTTAAATATATACTAAAATTTGGACCTTGTCAACCTTTTTTTAATCTTTTTTAAAGAGAGGCGAGATTTCTAAAGTCTGACAGGGTGAGGTCTTCGGGCCGGATATTCGGGTTGATGTTATATTTAGCAAAAAATTTCCCTAATTTAGGCTTAGATACGGTTTCCCTAAGGCTGTTTCTTAAGGTCTTGCGCCTTTGAGCAAAGGCCTGGCGAATAATCTTAAAAAGGAGTTCTTCTTCTTTTGGTTTAAAACTAGCTTCACGCTTCATCTCTATTTTTAAAGATGCCGGAGCTACTGTTGGCGCCGGGAAAAATGAATTTTTTTTAATGATGAAAAGTCTCTTGGGGTTAGCGTAATATTGCACAAAACAACTCAAAGAACCGTAATCCTTTGAGCCGGGTACAGCAGTGATCCTGGCGGCAAATTCTTTTTGTACGGTAATAAAGGCTGTTTCTATTTTTTGCCTGAATTTAAAAAGATGTTCGATTATGGCTGTGCTAATATAATAAGGGATATTCCCCAGCACCTTTACCCTATTTTTAAAATATGTTTTAAAGTTAAACTTTAGGATATCCTGGTTGACGATAATTACATTTTTATATTCTTTGAGATGCTCTTTTAAGAAACCGCATAAATCGGGGTCAATTTCTAAGGCATAAACCTTAGCCACTTTCTCGGCGATTAATTTAGTTAATTCGCCTCTACCCGCTCCAATCTCTAATACGCAGTCAACTGATTTAAAATCGCAGGCGGCAATTATTTTATGTTGGATATTCTTATCTAGCAGAAAATTTTGGCCTAGTTTTTTCTTTGGTTTAATGTACATCTGAGGGCAAGTTTTACGGATTCTATTAAAGAGGAAGGATTTGCTAGGTGAAACTTTCCCGCTATATCAAAGGCAGTGCCGTGAAGTGGAGAGGTGCGGATAAATGGCAGGCCTACGCTTAAGTTTATCCCGCTTTGGCTGTCTAATAATTTCAAAGGTATCAGCGCCTGGTCATGGTACATGGCAATGACGCAATCAAATTCTTCTTTCCCTGCTTTATGTATAGCCACGTCGCTGGACAACGGCCCGGATATGTCTTTGATTTTCCTTTTTAATCTATTTAATACCGGCTTAATGATATTTTTTTCTTCATCGCCTAATAGCCCGTTATCTGATGCGTGGGGATTGATTCCGCAAACAACAATACGGGGCCTGCGGATTAAAAATAATTTTTTTAGGGCCTGATAAGCCATCAGGATATTTTTATATAATTCCTCTTTCTTTATCTGTTTCGGTACGGCTTTTAAGCGGATGTGCCTGGTTACCAGGCTAAACCTTAAACTTTTATTTAAGAGCATCATCATAATATCTTTGCTATTTGTATGTTTAGCTAAATATTCCGTATGACCACTGAATTTAATGCCCGATAAGTTTATGGCTTCTTTAGAGACCGGACAAGTTACCAGGCAATCTATCTCGTTTTTTTTAATTAATTCTAATGCCCGGTCAATATATTCAACGGATGCCTTTCCGTATTCAGCTTTAACTTTTCCAAACTGAAAATTTTTCCGAGGAACATTACATAGATCTATTAATTTAAAATTTTGATTTTTGATTTTTGATTTTTGATTTTTTTCCAGCACCCACTTATCGCCGATAACCACAAATTCCGCTAAACCTTTAAGCCGCGGGAGTGCCTTTAAAGTTATAGCCGGGCCGATCCCGGAAGGGTCACCCATGGTTAAACCGACTTTGATTTTAGAAGATTTTAATATAGGAATGTTTTTTAAGCCCATCTAACCAAAGCGCTAACGCTTCCTGCATTTTCTGATTAAACAGATAATCATAAATACCATCCGAAACTTCGGAGAGATTTTGTTTTTTAGGCGCGATAATATTATCTAATTGAAAAATATAGGAGCTTTCTCCGGCCCTAACCGGAGAAGATATTTTTCCAACATTTAAATCAAATACCGCATCTTCTATTTCTTTCCTCCACTGCCCATTTTTCATTATGGTAAGTTTGTTTACCGATAAAGAATGTTGTTCGGCTAAATCCTTTAATGTCTGGCCGGCCTTTAGGCCTTTGAATATCTCTAAGGCAAAAGCCTCATCTTCTACTGCCACTACCTCCAGCTCTCTGATTTCAAGAGATTTGAATTCTGCGCTGTTTTTCTGAAAGAAATCCGTGACCTCGCCCGGCTTTACCATAATTTTACTCTTCACCTTTAATTCGACGATGTTAAACATTAATAACTGCTCTCGTATTTTGTTAGCGATATCTGCCTGCACTAAACCTTGTTTTCTTAAAGCAGCTTGGAATTCTCTTGCTGAGGGGTAGCGCCTGCGGATTTCTTCTACCCTGGCCTTAACTCTATTCTCGTCAATCTTTATGTTCTCCTTCTTTGCCTCCTGTAAAATCAGCCGGTCTTCCACCAGTTTTTCCAATAAATCCGACTTCATAGACTGGATTTTTTGCTCTAACTGTTCCCCTTTATATTCGCCCTCCAGCTGCAAGCGCATAAAATTTTCAAAGTCATCTAAATCCTTTTGAGTAATGATGTCGTTATTTACGATAGCAACTATCTTATCTTGAGCGTAGCAAGCTAAGTTAAAAGTAAAAAGGAAAAAGGTAAAACCAAAAGTTAAAAGTAAAAATTTAAGTTTATGCATTAATATTGATTACCTTCCTAAAACTAATGATCGCTTCTCTTAAGAGGCGGCAATATAAATCAAATCCCACCGCAGAGATAAAACCGTGCTGCTCTATGCCTAAAAGATTGCCTGCGCCCCTGATTTCTAAATCCTCCATCGCGATATTAAAACCCGCTCCCAGAAATGAGTATTCTTGAATGGCCTTCAGGCGTTTTCTGGCATCCGTATCTAAAACCTCCTCTTTGGGAATCATAAAATAAGCGTGGGCCGAACGGTTAAACCTACCCACCCTGCCCCGCAACTGATGTAAATCCGAAAGCCCAAAAGTATGCGCCTGATTTACGATAATAGTGTTGACATTAGGAATATCAATACCTGATTCTACGATCTGGGTGCAAAACAGAATATCTATTTTGCCTTGCAAAAATTCAGCCATGGTTTTCTCTAAAGCCTTTGCCGGCATCTGTCCATGGGCAATGGCGCATCTTGTATTGGGGGGTAAAGTCCCGCAAATCCTATTTTTTAACTTCTCAATATCATGAACGCGATTATGCACGAAATAAACCTGCCCTTTTCTCTGCAATTCTTTTAAGATGGCCTGCCGGATAATATCCTGGTCATATTCTACCACGCAGGTTTGAATTGGCAACCTATTTTCCGGAGGGGTGTTGATGATGGAAAGGTCTTTCGCCGCCATCAGGCTCATATATAATGTCCGGGGAATAGGTGTGGCAGTGAGAGTGAGGATATCGCAATTCAGGCGCATTTGTTTTAATTTTTCTTTTGCCCGCACTCCAAAACGCTGTTCTTCGTCGACAATCACCAGGCCTAAATTTTTAAATTTGATATCATCGGAAAGCAGCCGATGCGTGCCAATAACAATATCTACCGCGCCTTTGTTAATGCCTTCTATAATTTCTTTCTGTTCTGCATGAGTCACCAGGCGCGAGAGCATCTGGATATTGATAGGAAAATCTTTCAGGCGCTGGCTAAAATTCTGATAGTGCTGTTCAGCCAGAATGGTAGTGGGCACCAGAAAACCCACCTGCCTATTGTCCATTACCGCCTTAAATACTGCGCGCATGGCTACTTCTGTTTTTCCATAACCCACATCCCCGCACAAAAGCCGGTCCATAGGCTGGGATGATTCCATATCCGACTTTACCTCCTGCATCGCCTTAATCTGGCCGGGTGTTTCTCTGTAAAGAAAGGTAGATTCAAATTGCCTCTGCCAATCCGTATCCGCAGAATAAGCGGTTCTGGATAGAGTCTTTCGCATTGCCTCCAACGAGAGAAGTTCCCAGGCTAACTTTTGTACACCTTTTCTGGCGCGTTCTTTCAC
>Ga0155745_104_pt3 | contig 17361 bp, 13 predicted proteins | sample RifCSPlowO2_01_FD_107399 | JGI IMG/M metagenome (GOLD analysis project Ga0155745, IMG submission 107399) | Omnitrophica WOR_2 bacterium RIFCSPLOWO2_01_FULL_41_12
CCAATTATCCCTACAGTTTAGTTTCTGATCCCGCTACCCGTGATTATACGTGGAATTTATTTCTGGATTATTGTTATGATAATTGGCCTACTGGTAATGGGTTTCCTGCAAGGCCCGAGCCTGAAAGTGCTCTTACCTGGAACTGGATTAGAGACAGTCTTACCAATGACCAACAGAGAACATTATTAGATGCAGGGGAAGCGCAATACGAAAGTATGTACATAGAAGGATTAATAAAACAAGCGATTAACCGGGTGAATTATGACTGTGATTTTAATCTGGCCGTGGCTTCGCCTCAGGAAGCCCGCGGATACCGCAGGGAGCGCTGGGAAAAGGAGTGTATAGGGCAAGGGTGCGATGATCCAGAGGAAGATGAACATAGCATTGATCCGGATCCTTTGGGCCTGCCTAGGGGAGGCAATCTGGAGGTGGGACAGGGAGCCACTGATGGCGGCGGGACCTATGTGCGCAGCAATATAAATGTAGAAGGATCTTTTTTAAAAGTAAATTATTGGGCAAATACTGCCCGCTATCATTCACCCGAGGATACGCTGATCATGGAGTATGAGCTAAAAAGGTGGGGCATTACCGCTTTTCAATGGATGGCAGACAATTATAAGATATTATATACTGACCCCGGAAGCAATGCCAATTATGAATATGAGGAGAGATTCTGGTTTCCCGAAGGCAGGCCTTCCGGAGACTTTTTAGCCTTAGGCTCTGAAAAGCGCTGGCAAAAGATAACTGATTTTGACTACCACACTCCTTAGCCTTCCCAATTTCCCCGTAAAATAGTTGTTAGATTTTTCCTTTCCTTACGTCTATTATATAGTAGAAGAAGAAAAATCCAAAATCCAAATACTACAAGCGGTAATATCAAGATTTATATCGTTAATGTCTAATGACTAAATCCGAATGACGAATAAATGTTCAAATGACTAAATGACCAATGCCAAATTATGACTTAGAAGAAAGAACTGCTAAATTCGGAGAAAATATCATTGAATTTTCTAGGAAGATTCCTCATAACTCAGTAACTGTTTCTTTAATTAGTCAACTAGTAAGGGCAGGAACTTCTGTAGGAGCTAATTATTGTGAGGCAGATAATGCTTGTTCAAAAAAGGATTTTGTGAATAAAATCAGTCTTTGTAAAAAAGAATCTCGTGAAAGTAAACACTGGTTACTAATGGTTGCCAAAGCAGTTCAAACTTTAGAGAACGAAGCAAAGAGACATATGGCTGAAGCCCAGGAACTTAACCTGATTTTCGCTTCTATAATTAATAAATGTAGAAAGAAAGGGATTTGAGTCATTTGAAATTTAAGAATTAGTCATTCATTAGACATTCGTCATTAGAAATTCGACATTACGAGTTACTACTAGGGTTCCTCTAGGGCCAGGCCAATGGCCACGGCAAAATAGGGCAGGAGTTGCGCTGTTGTTTCCTGGGGGACTTTGCTGGAAAAAGAAAAATTCTTAAAAGGGTCTAAGTTAAAAATCTCCAGATCCAAATAACCCCGTAAAAATTCCTTCAGGCCCAAAAGCTGGGAAGTGCCTCCGCAGATATAAACTTCTTCAATCCTTTGTTCAGTCAGGTTTTCATAAAAATCCAAAGAGACAAAAATCTCATTTAATAAGTTTGCCAGGCTGGACTTGATCACTTCGGAAATATCTTTATTGGCCTGGGTGAGATGATGTTTTAATTCCTGCGCCTTTTCTCTGGACAATTCTAATTTAGTCTGGATGAGGTTAGTAATGGCATCTCCGCCAAAACGGGTATCCCGCACAAAAAAGGGAAGTTTTTCCTTGGTGATTAATAGATTGGTAATTTTGTCGCCGACATTTAAAAGCGCCACATTAGTTTTTTCTTTTTCCGGGTAATTAAAATAAAAAGTATTCTTCACTGCTAAGGCATCCATAGTGATCAGCCCGGGCTTAAGCCCTGCCTCTTGCACCAGCTGGATCCTGTTTTCCAGTAATTCTTTTTTACTGGCTACCAGAAATACCCGGATTTTATTCTTGCTGTTGGGCTCATCCCCCAGGATAGAATAATCCATATATATTTCTTCGGACTTAAAGGGTATATGGTCTTCTAAGGCAAAACTCATCGCTTTTTTAAGTTCATCGTCATCCATCTTAGGCAGGGAGAGGTATCTGGCTACCACATTCTCTCCGGCAATAGCGATATTGACCTCTCTTGTAGAGATGCCGGATTCTTTAAGAAGCTCCTTTATTGCCGCGGATATGTTATCTGTCTGCCGGATTTCTTTCATCCCTAAATTTAATATCTGCGCAGAGCCATCCTTGATTTCTATCTCCGCCACTTTGAGGTTATAGTTTCCGATATCTAATCCTATGTTTCTCTGGGATTTTTTCTTGGAAAAGGAGAGGTTGATCTTTTTCAATTTTTCTTTTTCTGGGGAATTTTAATCTCTAGGTATTCTCTGGCTTCAGTTTCATCGGGGTCTAAGATTAAAATATGCTCAAAGGCATGTTCTGCCTCTGGGAATTGGTTATGATTATAATAATTGACTGCCTCTTTATAGAGAGAAGCAATTTCTTGTTCCAGGCGCGTATCTATTGCTTTTTCTAATCTTTCCTGTTTTTGTCTTTCTTCTTGTGCGGCTGCTTCAAGTTCCTGCTGCTTGGTTTCTTCTTCTCTTTGCTGTTTAAGTTCTGTTTTACGGGTTAATTCCTCTTCCTGCCTTAATTGCGCCAGGGTTTTTAAGATGGCTTTATTCCTTTCTTTTTTAATGCCAAATAACTCATCCTGGGATTTCTCTAATTTCTCTTCTTCTTTCAATGTTAATACAAGGCTTTCTTCCAATACATGTGGCGTAATAAAGATGAGCAAATCTGTGTCTGTAATTTCTTTTACTTCTTTTCTAAAAAATTTTCCCAGGAAAGGGATATCGCCAAACAAGGGTATTTTATCAATAGTGATAGTAGAATCTTTTTTTCTTAAACCGCCGATGACAAAGGTTTCGCCATCTTTCAACATCAGGTTAGTTTCTGCCTTGCGTGAATCAATGGAAGGTTCGTTGGTAGTTCCGACAAAGGAGGCGACAAAACTTTGTTCTGACTTAACACTCATAGAAATAAATTTATCCTTGGTGATATGGGGGGTGACGTATAGTTTTATGCCCACATCTTTAAATTGGGTAGAGGTAACGGTGGAGGTGCCTTCGGTGCTTTGCGAGGTATAGGTATAAGGGACCTGTTCGGTAATTTCTATCTGGGCGGCTAAATTATCCATGGTCATAATCCTGGGGTTAGCCAGTATCTTTACGTTTTTATCTTCAGCGAATAAGGCCAGTTGCGCGGTAATATTCCAATTAGTTAGGATGGTTTTTCCGTAATATAAATCTAAAACTCCACTGGGTTTTAAATCGGTGGTATCAATCTTACGCTCGCTATGTTTTTTATGCGTAGCCGTCCAATCAATACCGAATTTGTCCGTATCGGTAAGTTTTACGCTTACAATCAAGGCCTCGATCATGACCTGGGGGGTGCGTATATCTAATTTTTTCGCCAAATCCTCAACCTTAGCCAGTACTTCAGGCGTATCATTGATAATCAAAGAGTTGGTGGGGATATTGACCTGCATACTCCCTCTGGAGGAGAGCATCTTACTTAAAGAGGCCTGTAATTCTTCTGCCTTGGCAAAATTGGGGGTGATGATTTCAGTGGTTAAGGGGATGGTGTCTTCTTCTTTTTGTACTGTGGCCAGGGTCATCACCCGGATGATATTTTCCTGAATCCTGTAAGTGAGTTCATTGGTCTTGAGGATATTATCCAAGGCCACATCCCAAGGGACGTCTTTTAAGGCGATATTTACCTTGGCCTTGACATCCTTATCCAAAACCACATTCAGGTTGCTGGCTTGCGAGATAATCTTTAAGGCGTCCTTAAGGTCAACTTCCTTCAGGTCCAGGGTAACCAGGCTTGCTAATTGCTCCTGGGCAGGGATGTTTAACGGGAAATAGAAGAGCAAGAATAAGAAAATAGCGCCGCTTATTTTAATTATATCCTTCTTCATTGTTTTTGCTTAAGGTTCCAAGCGTAACTCAAATCTTTTATCGCCAAAACCCAAAATTACCGCATCCGGTTCTATCTTTTCTACTTTAAATTCGCCGAACATCTGGCCCTCTTTTACCAATTCTCCGTCAATGATAGCGTATAATACGCCTTTGATTTTGCTTATCCCGTTTAAGGATATCTTAGTCGCCAGTTCTTCCGCTTTTGGCTTGGTAAAATCCCTGACCAAATTTCCCTGAGCATCTACTAAAGGGATGAAGGGATCGCGTTTATCCTGTGCATCCGCGCTTACATAAAAGGCCAGACACGATACTATCATAAACAGCATGAAAAATCTATGCATTTATTTACTTGCTGTAGCTGTAGAATGCAAAATCGGCGCCCTGAGCACCAGCTGGATATCGTGATTCCAGGTATCCTGCGGGTTGCTCCGTATTCTTATTTCATCCACCAGGATTAATTTTGGCGCAGTTTCTATTTTTTTTAAAAAAGAGATTAACTGGTAATAATCGCATTTGATTTTTAGATTCACGGGAAGTTGCGAAATATCTTTTATGTATTTTTCTTTATCTTTAGGTTTAGCCTTGTTATCTTTACCTTCTTTGGGTATTTCTAACTGGATCCTTTCCAGGGGTTCAATGCTGTTCAGGCTGATTTTAGTTTCTTCGGCAAACCGGTTAATATAAAACAATATGCCTTCCGGGTCGCTAAAAAGTTTCTCTTTTAAAGAAGATAATTCTACGTTCATGCGGTTGATTTCTGATTCCAGATTATCTTTGGTAGTAAGGATGGCTGAGCCTCTGGCCAATTCTTCTCTTTTGCTGTTTACCTCGCTCTTTAATTTATTATATTTTGCACCAAGTGCGCGGGAATTATTAAAGGACAATAGGCTGATGCCTAACATCGCTACGAACGCGATTATGATATTTAGATTTTTAATCTCTTTAATCTTGCCTATTTTCATCAGCGTAAGGAACAGCTAAGACCGAAATTCATGATCGTCAGGTTGCCTCTTTTCTCCGCTACCATCGAACCTAAAGTAATTTCCGAGAAATCATTGCTAAAGGAACTGTTTTCTTTTAAGCGGCCTAAATATTGCGAGACAGAATTTATGATTTCAGTTTCTATCATAGAAGTAGCAGAACCTTTGATCACCAATGTATTTGCCGGCCTTTTTTCTGTGTAAACCTGAGTCAGCCAGATCTGTTCGGGTAAAGAAGAGCCGACCAGGGAAAGTTTTTCTGACCAGGAAACCCTTTTTTCAAAAGCGCCTTTATAAAGGCCTATTTTTTCTTCCAATTCTTTTTTATTTTTAGTGAGTTCTTCTAATTTTTGAAAAGCCACTTGAAAATCCTGAAGTTTACTGTCAAGATCTTTCCGGGTTTTTTCCGTGGCCTGGGCCTTCACCGCAAGCAGCATCCAATTCCCCGCCAATAAAATAGTAATCAGTATCGGGATAAACCGAAACTTTTTTAAATTGGGGGGGAGTTTTGCTTTTGTCGGCTTGGATTTTTTGAATCCGCCTAACGCCGCCGGTAAAAGATCGATGATCGCCATTTTAGCCTCTTTGTTTGGTATCCGCAGGGTTAACCATATTTTTATAACGCAAAATGCGCTTAATGTCCTCCTGAGTAAATATGCGGTGGCCATTGCGGTTTCTCTGGGTTTCCGGGATTTTATGGTGCTTAAACCAGAGGAAAAGTGTATTGCGGGAAATCCCTACTTTACGCAGGACATCTTTGGTACTGTAAGCTCTTTTTTTCATATAATAATTATAGTCTGGTATAGTTAATTATAGTCAATATGATAAATAAAGATCAGGCGTTTGTCAAGTCTTTTTTTAGGCCATAAAAATCATACAAAATACTTGACTTGCTTTATCTTTAGTAGTATAAATATGTTATAATTTTTAGGGAGGCAAAAAAATGCGTGCGCCAGACCTGGCGAGTACAGACTTAAACGAAAAAGAAAAACGCAATATCGAGATTCTGGATATTTTAAGAAGGCGCGGGCCGATCAGCCGGCCGGATATCTCCAAAGAGATGGGCCTAAACGTGGTGACCATCTCAAATTATGTTGATGATTTTATAAAACACAACCTGGTCTATGAAAAAGAGCTGGATGTCTCAGAGGGCGGAAGAAGGCCGGTCCTTTTAGACCTAAATCCCCACGCGGGTTTTATCGTGGGGGTAGGGCTTAATCTGATGAATATGGTTGGCCTCCTGGTAGACTTAAAAGGAAATATCGTTACCAAGACCCAGACTGCCCGGCCCAAGGCCTCGGTTAAGGAAATTGCCGAATGTTTACTGGAGATTATCCGCGAGATTCTGCGGCGTTCCAAAGAGCACGCTTCCCAGATTAAAGGTATAGGCGTAGGCATTGCCGGCCTGATTAATAAAAAAGACGGCTCAATACATTGGCCGCAAAAAATGGACCATTACTATACTTACGCCTCGGTAGACCTGCCTTTAAAGGACTTAATTGAGAAAGAATTTAACCTGCCCACGCTCATTGAAAATGACGCCACTGCCGCCTGTTTCGGAGAACACTGGCTGGATTTAGGGCGGGGCTTAAAAAATGTCATCTATATGTTTTCCGGGGTAGGCTGCGGCATCATGATTAACGGCGAGGTTTATACCGGCACGCACGGTTATGCCGGAGAGGTTTCCATTTATAATTATAAAGAGCAGGACCTTTTTAATTGTCAGGCTGGCCGCAGTTGTTTCCTGAAACGCTGGGAAGTGGATTTAGGGATTGTAGAAGAAATCAAAGAGATGCTGGCAAAGGATAAAGAAGGCGGCCTAAACTTTTTTAAATTAACCGCATCCAATATGAATAACGTGGATTTAAAAAGCGTATTTATCGCAGCCAGGGCAAAAGACCCCCATGCAATTTCCGCGTTAGATATGGCAGCCAAGAGGCTGGGGATAAAGATTGCCTATCTAGTAAATTTATTTAATCCTGAATTAGTGGTGATTGGCGGAGGGCTGGAGGAGGCAGGAGAGAATTTTTTAAATAAGGTATCCTTAACCGTAAAAGACTGGGCCTTTAGAGAGATGACCGAAGATTTAAAGATTGTTTATTCTCAATTAAGAGAGAATGCCGTGGCCTTGGGAGCAGCCAGCCTATTTATGCAAAAGCTGTTTGCCCGGGTCTATTGCGGCAAATAACACCCAAACCTATCGGATGGTTTGGTGTAAGCTTGTGCTTAAGGAGGGTTATGGAAAACAAGATAAAATTTATTATTATCGGACTGATCAGCGTATTAGTCATTAGCTTTTTGATTACCCTGCAGACTTATAGCGCAAAAACGTCTTTGCTTAAGGAAAGAGAGGATTTAAAGAGAGAGAATCTTTCACTGGCCAACAAAATCGAGGAAGGTATTCAGGATGCGCGCAGGTTCCAAGACCGCGTAAGCGCTTTAAATATAGATGTAGATCGGGCAATAAGAGAAAAAGAAGAACTGCAAAGTAAATATAATGTCTTGGTTAAGACCAGAGACCAGATACTTGAAGAATTGAAGTCAGCAAGGACTAAAAGAGAAGCGCCGGCAGAAGTGCAGGCACAGCCCCAATTAGGCGATACTTACTGGGCAGGAATATTAAAGGCAAAGACAGACCTGGAATTTCAGTTAGAGAATATCCGTAATGAACTAAAGGATATCAGGATAAATAATGAACAACTGCAGAGAGAAAAGGCAACCTTGGATTTAGAGGCAAACAGCTTAAACAGAGAAAAACAGGATTTACAGCGCCAACTAGAATATAATCAGAAGTTAATGGATAGTATTGCCCAGGAATTAGTCCGGGAAAAGAATGATAAATTTCAAATCCACGACAATTTAAAGTTAATCCGCAATGAAAATGCGCTCCTGCGCCGGCAACTGAAGAGTTTAAATAACCGCAAGATAAGCCTGGAAAGAAAACTTAGCGAAATACAAAAAAATAAGGAAGGCCGGCAGCAAGCCCAGGTTTCTAAGATGCAAGGGCAATCCGTAGAATTACCGCCGATAGTCGTGCGGCCAAAGGCAGAAGCAGAAACAGCGGCCTTAGAAGTGACCGAGACCAAAGAAGGCAGCGTCTTAGCCATAAATAGAGAAAATAATTTTGTGATCATTGACTTAGGCCAAGAGCGAGGAGTAAAAGCAGGCGATACTTTTAAGGTATATAGAGAAGAAAAGCCTATTGCAGACATAGAGGTTATTCAGGTGCGTCAGGAAATCGCAGCCTGCGATATCAAAAAGGAAACCACTCCCATAAAAGTGGGAGATATTGTAAGATAATCTAATGTTAAAATGCCTAATGACTAAATCCGAATGACTAATGAATGCCCAATGCCTAAATGCGTCAATGTCTAAATTAGTCATTTAAACATTAAAGCATTAGTAATTCATTCGACATTCGTCATTAGAAATTCGACATTATTTTTTTCTTTATCATATATAAATGGTTCGTCTTAAAAAAGGCCCCTCCAAAACTATCTCCATAATAGATGTTGCCCGCTTAGCCGGCGTATCCATCACTACAGTTTCGCGCGTAATCAATAAACTCTCTACAGTAAAAGAAAAAAACCGGATCAAAGTTTTAGATGCCGTAAAACAACTTAAATTTCAACCTTCGGTGTTTGCGCAAAGGCTGGCCACCGGAAAAAGTAATGTGGTGGCCTTGGTCATTCCCCGCTACGAAGGGATATTTTATTCGTTTTACGCGCTGGAGTTAATCCGAGGTATAGGTACTCTTTGCGAGGCCTTAAAATTAGACCTGCTGTTACATCTTACGGATAGCCGCTCCAAATTTAATTTAAGAGGCGTGGGTGGGGTAATTTTTGCCGACATCATTGGCAATCAACAACAAGTTGAGGAAGTATTGGCTTGCGGCATTCCCTGCGTGGTGATCAACCAGTATGTATCCGATTTAGAAGTCAATTGCATTGCCATTGATAATGTTGCAGGCGCAGAGAGCGCAGTGAATTATTTAATCAGTTTAGGCCACAGAAGAATAGCCCACATCAGCGGCGATGTAGTGACCCAGGCAGCCAGCCAGCGCCTGCAAGGCTATAAACAGGCATTGCAAAAAAATAAAATTACTCTTGATGAAGGCATTATCTTTAAGACCGATTATTCCCGCGGACAGGCAAGGCTTTCCGCCGAAAAATTGCTTAAAGCGGATAAACCTGCCAGCGCAGTATTTGTCGCCTCTGATGCCATGGCATTAGAGGTAATGGCTGTGGCCAGAGAATTAGGTAAAAAGGTGCCGCAGGATTTGTCTATTGTCGGCTTTGATGATAATCCTTCCGGCCTTTATGGACCGGTGGCCTTAACCACAGTCAGGCAACCCTTAGTGCAGATGGCAGAAGAAAGTGTTAAGGTATTAAACCTGTTGATGAGCGCAAAAGAACCGCAGAAAACAAAAAAGATTCTCCTCCCCGCAGAATTAGTAATTAGAGAGTCCTGCCAGCCGATAAAAGCCGCCTAGGCTTTTTGCTCTTAATACAATTTGTTGTGTATTTAAAAACGTTATAATACTATATATTGTATTTTTTCTTGACAAAGATTTTTTTTGCGTTACACTTTTATTTAATAGGAAAACCAGTTAACCGGCTTAATCATAAATTTTAATGCGGAGGAAAATATGGCTTTAAGATTATCGGAAAATGCCTTAAAGGTATTAGAGCGCAGATACCTTAAAAAAGATGAGCAGGGCAAGGTCATTGAGACGCCTGAGGAATTGTTTTTACGCGTGGCTGAGGCCATAGCAGCGGCAGATAAATCTTACGCTAAAACAGAAGAAGAAATCGTTTTTTTAAAAGAGTCTTTTTATCGGATCATGACCGCATTAGAATTTGTGCCCAATTCACCTTGTTTAATGAATGCCGGAAAAGAACTCGGGCAACTCTCCGCTTGCTTCACCCTTCCTATTGATGATTCCATGGAATCAATTTTTGAGACCCTCAAAGCAACAAGCCTAATTCACAAATCTGGCGGCGGCACAGGATTTTCTTTTTCGCGCCTGCGGCCAAAGAATGCCGTGGTCAGAAGCACTGGCGGCATTGCCTCAGGCCCGGTTTCCTTTATGAAGGTTTATGATGCGGCAACAGAGGCGGTGAAACAAGGCGGCTGTGTTGTTCCAAACACAAGGATTTCCACAGAATTTGGTTTAGTAAAGATAAAAAGTCTTGGCCCTAAAGATACAGAGCATAACAGCTGGTCTGCGCATAATGGAAGACCGTTTATTGTAGCTACCGATAATGGACCTGCTGTCTCGGATGAATTTTATAATAATGGATTAGCTGAACTTCGTAAAATTACAACTTACAACGGGTATTCTATCAGTGCCACACCGCAGCATAGGTTGCGGGTTATTGATAAAGAAGGAAATTATATTTGGAAACATATAAAAGATATCCGGCCAGGAGATTGGCTTGCTTTACAGAAAGATACATACATTCAGGAAGGGAATTATCCATTGCCTAAATTGGCTATAACGCCACATTTTAATTCTCAGAAAGTATCTCTACCCACCAGACCTTCACGAGAATTAGGGGAATTTGTGGGATTTTTTGTTGGCGATGGAGCAATGACTATAAATAAAAGAGGTACGGGTAGATTGATATTTACTATTAATGATGAAGCTAAAGATCTAAGAGACTATATATACAAGATTACTCAAAAATTATTCGGACTGAAGTTTAGTTTACAAAAGAAAAAAGGCGATAAAAGCACAAACTATTTTTTAAACGCTACAACGTTGGTGAGTTGGCTTAAACAGATTGGCATTGAGAAGAAGAATGCCTTAGAAGCAGATATACCGGAAATTGTCTTTCGGGCAGGTAAAAGTTTTGCCCAAGGATTTTTACGCGGTCTTTTTAGTGCCGATGGTAGTGTTACTAAAGAAGGTTACCCTTCATTATGTAGCATTTCCAGAAACTTAATATTTAATACCCAACTATTACTTTTATCATTAGGAGTACCTGCGAGAATCAGGGTTGATAAAAAAAGGCAGGGCGCTTTTGGTAAAAATCCTCTTTATAAATTAAGCATAATTACTCAAGATGGAATAAAAAGGTTTGCCGAGGAAATCGGCTTCATTACTTCTTTAAAGAATAAAAAGATTGAAAAAGCCTTTGATGGAGCTTGGGAATTTAATGATGTGATTCCTCATCAGGAAGAGTTAATACGTAAGATTTATAATGGTCCGGGAAGAGGCTGTGGGCCGAATCGCTGTAAACTTGGAGCTAATCGTAAACTTTATCGGGATCTACAACATTATCTCGATGATGTAAACGCTCCTCGGAACCTTACACGTAGCCGCCTTATAAAACTAGCCAAGAAACACGCAGAGATTTACAATAATCCCACTATACGCTGGTTTCTCTCTAATCGCCAATTTTATGATAGAGTGGTTAAGGTAAGAAAAGGCCAAGATTTTACCTTGGACCTTTCTGTGCCCGAGAATAATACCTATATAGCTAATGGGTTTGTTAGCCATAATTCTCGTCGCGGTGCAAACATGGGTATTTTAAGAATAGACCATCCGGATATTTTGGAATTTATTACCTGTAAAGAGAACAATAAAGAGATTACTAATTTTAATATTTCGGTGGCCATTACCGATGATTTTATGCAGAAATTAGCCCAGGCCGAGGATTACGATTTGATTGACCCCCATACGCACAAGCCGATAAAGCGCCTGAACACCAAAGAGGTCTTTGATTTAATCGTGCAGCAGGCGCACAAAAATGGCGAGCCGGGAATTATTTTTATTGACCGCATAAATCAAAACAACCCTACCTCAAAGTTAGGCATGATTGAAAGCACTAACCCCTGCGGCGAACAGCCGCTCTTGCCTTACGAGAGCTGTGATTTAGGTTCTCTCAATTTAGCCCGTATGTATAAACAGGTGGGTAACCGCCATGAAATAGACTGGGAGAAATTAAAAGAGGTAACGCATTTATCCGTGCATTTCTTGGATAATCTCATTGACGTAAATAAATTTCCCCTACCGCAGATAGAGAAGGCCACTAAACTTACCCGTAAGATTGGCTTGGGGGTAATGGGCTGGGCGAGCCTGCTTATCCGCTTAGGTATTCCTTATAATAGCGAAGAGGCAGTAGCCCTGGCGGAAAAAGTGATGTTTTTTATTTTAAATGAAGCAATCAAGAAATCGCAGGAATTAGCCAAGACCAAAGGCCTGTTTCCGGCATTTAAAGGAAGTATTTACGATAAAAAAGAAGGCGGGCTCAAATTACGCAATGCCACTTTAACCACTATTGCCCCTACAGGGACCATCAGCATTATTGCCGGTCCTTGTTCATCAGGGATTGAGCCTTTATTCGCCATTTCTTATTACCGTAAGGTCATGGATAATGATAAATTAGTAGAGGTAGACCCTTTATTTGAAGAGATTGCGCGCGAGAGAGGTTTTTATAGTCGGGAGTTGATGGAGAAAATTGCCGAAAACGCCTCCATTCAAAATATTGAAGGTATTCCTGAAGATGTGAAAAGAATATTTGTGACGGCGCATGATATTTCGCCGGAATGGCATGTGCGCATGCAGGCAGCCTTTCAAAAATACGTGCACAACGCCACTTCTAAAACCATAAATTTTCCTTATGAGGCAAGCATAGAAGAAGTAAGTAAGAGTTATCTCTTGGCTTATGAATTGGGTTGTAAAGGGATTACTATTTACCGCGACCGCAGCCGCGAGGAACAGGTTTTGAATATTTCCCGTAAAGAGCAAAAAGAAGGCCCTAAGATTTTAGAGCCGGGTAAAATTTCTCCCCGGCCGCGTCCAGAGGTGATTACCGGCACCACCACTAAGGTGGCCACAGGCTGCGGCAATCTCTATGTGACCATCAATATTGATGAGAAAAACAGGCCCTTTGAGCTCTTTACCCAGATGGGTAAAGCCGGCGGATGCGCGGCATCGCAACTGGAGGCCATTGGCCGTTTGGTATCTTTAGCTTTTCGTTCCGGTATAGAGGTAAAATCTATTATTGAGCAATTACGCAATATCCGCTGCCCCAGCCCTTCCTGGGAAAAAGGCCAGAGGATATTTTCTTGCGCTGATGCGATTGCCCGGGTGGTTGAGAGAAGATTAGTAAATAACCAAGCGGCTGTCGTTGTTGCGGAAACGCCTCAATTAGCCATGAAGCATTCCTCCGGAGATGAAAGCGTTAGTGTCGATATCGGTATGCACGGAGATATTGTCGGGGTTTGCCCGGATTGCGGAGGGGCGCTGCGCCACGAAGAAGGCTGCATCAAATGTCAAGTCTGCGGTTTTTCGAAGTGCTAATATGAAGAAAATATTATACATCGTTTTGGATGGATTGGGTGATTTGCCCATTAAAGAATTAAATAATAAGACTCCGCTTGAAGCAGCGCTGACGCCGAATATGGACCGCCTGGCGCAGAAGGGTAGAACAGGCATAGTCTATCCGGTTGCTAAGGGCATTGCCCCCGAATCAGATATCGCAGTTATCAGTTTATTGGGTTATGATGCGCATAAATATTATACCGGCCGCGGGCCTTTAGAGGCATTTGCCGAATCATTAAGTATCCACGATGGTAATTTAGCCTTGCGCGTTAATTTTGCCACAAGTTTAGAAGACGGCAAGGCCATTAAAGACCGCAGGGTAGGAAGGAATTTAACTACTGAAGAAGCCACGGCTTTAGCCAAGGAAATAAATTCCAAGGTTACGCTCTCCAACGCCACTTTTGAATTTAAGAATACCATTGGCCATCGGGGGGTATTAGTAATCAGGGGTATGCATACAAAATTATCCGCCTGGATCACCAATACTGACCCTGCCTATGCCAGAGAAGGGGTATTTGGCATAGCAAAAGAAAAGTTTGAAAATATCGTAGCAGAATCTGTACCGATGAGCGGTTATGAAGATTCTCTGGAGGCAAAAGAGGCGAGCAATCTTTTAAATGAATTCACCCAAAAATCACACAAAGTGCTGAATGAGTCTTTAGTCAATAAAAAAAGAATTTCGGAAAATAAACTTCCCGCTAACCTCATTTTATCGCGCGATGCCGGAGACAGCCTGCCCAAATTCCCCAGTATGCACAGCATATACAATATAAAGCTTGGCTCGTTTGTGCAGATGCCGGTGGAACGCGGTATTGCCCTTTTAACCGGAATGGAAGTTATTGACGTGCCTTCATCCAGCGGACATTTGGATGTGGATTATCCGGTCTGGGCAAAGGTAGCCCTGGATTCCCTAAAAAAATACGACGGCATTTATGTGCATATCAAAGGGCCTGATGAGCCGGCGCACGACGGGAATTTCCAAGAGAAGAAAAAAATCATTGAACTAATTGATAAATTTTTCTTTGGCAATCTATTGCCTAAGCTGGATATGCAGGATACGGTAATGGCAGTCACTGCCGACCATTCTACCGTCTGTAATATAAAAGCGCACTCAGGCGACCCGGTGCCGTTAATTATTTCTGGCGCCGGTATTGCACCTGACGGCTCCTTAAGTTTTTCGGAAAAAGCAGCCAAACTTGGCTCCCTGGGTGAGATTAAAGGCCAAGATATTATGCCCCTCCTGATTAAATCGGCGAAAGAATAGTATAATATTAAACTCTAAACACTAAACTCTAAATCCTAAACAAATCCAAAACCCAAAATCCAAATATCCAAAACTAATAAGTTTTGAGTTTTGAATTTAGAATTTTGAGTTTGTTTAGAGTTTAGGGTTTCGGATTTAGGATTTTAACATGGCTAATTATGATGTAATAGTAATCGGTGCAGGCCATGCCGGTATTGAAGCAGCACTGGCTTCTAGCCGTATGGGTTGTAAGACGCTGATGGTAACTTTAAAAAAAGATACTATTGGTTTAATGAGTTGTAACCCGGCAATTGGCGGAGTGGGTAAGGGCCAACTGGTAAAAGAAATAGACGCTCTGGGCGGCCAGATGGCTAAGGCGGCAGATGCCTGCGCCATGCAATTTAGAATACTCAATGCCTCAAAGGGGCCGGCAGTGCAATCCTCGCGCGCACAAATAGACATGGATTTGTATAAAGATTATATGCGCAAGACCATTGAGTGCCAGGAGAATCTTTTTATTTTGGAGGCAGAGGTAAAGAAATTATTAGTTCAGGATAATCAGATACAAGGCGTAGTCACAGATAAAAAAGAAGAAATTAGCGCCAAAGCCGTAGTTATTTGTCTGGGGACATTTTTGGACGGTTTAATCCATATGGGCCTAAAATCTTTTAGCGGTGGCAGGATTAATGAACCCGCAAGCACGGGTTTAGCGGCTAACTTAAAAGAGCTAGGATTTAAACTGCTTCGGTTTAAGACCGGAACCTGCCCGCGCCTGGATAAAAATTCCATAGATTTTTCCGGCCTCATTGCGCAAAAAGGCGATAGCCCGCCTAGGCCTTTTTCTTTTTCTACTAAAGATATAACCCAAAAACAAATCCCCTGCTACATTACCTATACTAATGAAAAGACCCACCGGATTATTCTGGAGAATTTAAACCGTTCTCCGCTTTATAGCGGTAAAATTAAGGCTACCGGCGTAAGGTATTGCCCTTCCATTGAAGATAAGGTGGTGAAATTTAGCGATAGACAGCGGCATCAGATTTTTTTGGAACCGCAAGGCTACCGCAGAAATGAAATTTATCCCAATGGGCTCTCTACGAGTTTACCGCAAGATACGCAATTAGAGATGCTGCATTCTATTGAAGGCCTAAGAAACGCAAAAGTAATGCGCTTTGGCTATGGCATAGAGCATGCAGTAGTTGAACCTACGCAGCTTTATCCCACGCTAGAAACAAAATTACTCAAGAATCTGTATCTGGCTGGCCAAATCAACGGCACTACAGGTTATGAAGAAGCAGCAGCCCAAGGTTTAATTGCCGGGATAAATGCGGCCTTACGTATAAAAAATAAAGAGCCCCTGATTTTAGACCGCGCCTCAAGTTATATCGGTGTCTTGATTGATGATTTGACTACTAAAGGCACGCTTGAGCCTTATCGGATGTTTACCTCCCGGGTAGAATATCGCTTGGTTTTACGCGAAGATAACGCGGATTTACGCCTTAAGAAAATCGGCTATAGGATAGGATTAGTCAGTGAAAAAGAATTCAAAGCTACAGAGAAAAAAGAATCCGAGATTAAGTTAGGATTAGGGTATCTAAAAAAGACGAAAGCCTCATCCAAACAATTCCCCGGCCTACAGCGCAATGTAACCCTGGAAGACTTATTAAAGCGCCCCGGTGTGGGCATAGAAAAACTCAGGAGTTTAAATCTTATCAATTTCAAAAAAGATATAGCCAAACAGATAGAGATTGAAGTAAAATATAGCGGTTTTATCCAAAGACAGTATACAGAGGTAGGAAGATTCAAGCATTTAGAAAAGATAAGATTGCCTGAAAGTTTAGATTATTCAAGCATTTCCGGGCTTTCCCGGGAGATAAAAGAAAAACTTGGTAACTCAAGGCCCTTTAACTTAGGACAGGCATCGCGTATTTCCGGAGTGACGCCCGCAGCCATTTCTCTCTTGATGGTGTATTTAAAAAAATTGAATGGATAATCAGAAAAATTATCTCTCCTTAAAGAAATTCTGTCAGGAGCAAGGCATAGGCCTTTTCGGTGTTGCAGATATTTCTAAAATAAAGAAGGATTTTTTAATTGAGCCAAAAGTTTTAAAAAAGTTAGACAGGGCAATTAGCTTAGGGATAAGATTATCAGAAAGCATATTAGAAGAAATAGAAACCCATCCTACGCGATTATATTTTCACCATTACCGTACAGTAAATGCCTTTCTGGATCAGGCCGCGTTTAAAGTTTGTAACTATGTTCAGAAAAAAAATTATCTCAGCCTTCCCATACCCGCCTCTCAAATTTTAGACTGGCAGAACCAAAAAGCGCATCTTTCCCATAAACAAATCGGCTATCTAGCGGGCTTAGGCTGGATAGGCAGAAACAATTTATTGGTCAATACTAAATTAGGAAGTAAATTTCGTTTAGTTTCTATTCTGACAAATATGCCTTTAAAGGTAGATCAACCCACAAAAAAAGATTGTGGAGCCTGTCAGCTTTGTATTAGAATATGTCCTGCAGAGGCGATAAAAGAAAATCCGAAAGATTTCCACCACCTAAAATGTTTTGAGAAATTAAAAGAATTTCAGAGGCAAAAGTTAGTGGATCAGTATATCTGTGGCATATGTGTTAAGGCATGCACAGCAGAAGGCTAAAGGGAGAGCGGGATGTCTAAAAAATTATTTTGGGTTGTAATGCTGAGTATATTTTTAAATCCTGCATCTGCAGTTTCAAAAAACAATTCCCTGCAGATTAAGGGTTCGGAT
>Ga0155745_124_pt1 | contig 16891 bp, 16 predicted proteins | sample RifCSPlowO2_01_FD_107399 | JGI IMG/M metagenome (GOLD analysis project Ga0155745, IMG submission 107399) | Omnitrophica WOR_2 bacterium RIFCSPLOWO2_01_FULL_41_12
TCAAATAAATTATCCCCGCCGATAATCAATAAATCATCCTGAAGGCGCTTTTGCTGGAGGACAAAAAGCATATCGCCGATTGCCCCGCGCCGGTCAGTATGGTTTCTGGTCAGGTCATCGATAATCTCAATGCGGCGCTGCGTTTTTTTAGTTTTTGCCCATTGCCTAAATGGGGAAATAAATTTACTATTAGTCACGACCATAATTTCATCTATGTCGCTTAAGCCCTGAAGTTTATCTAAAATATAATCAATGATCGGCCTTTTTTCTACCTTAAGCAGCGGCTTGGGAAATTGTTTAGTTAAGGGGTAAAGCCGCGTAGCATACCCTGCGGCTAAGATCAGTGCTTTCATTTATTTTCTGCCAATCTTTTCTTTAAAAACGTCACTTTATCTACGGGAGTGGGATCGGTATTATAAATTATGGCCAGATAATAAGAGATGAAATCGCCTATGTAGATTAAAGAAAATATCCGGCTTAATAAGCCCTCTCCCTGCGACCAGATCTGAAAAACCCGTATGCCTTCTTCTTTGAGTATTTCAGAAGTTATCTCCATCCTTTTTGTGGTACGCGGATGCATATCTTTGTCCTTTAACATCAATACCGCAAAATTTTTCAATATTTTTTTGGGGTTCTGCCAACCCACAATCTCATTATGATTCATTTCCGGAAAAAAGTGGCTCATGGCCAGGCTCTTTGCATTCTCGTTGAGTTGACTTCTTAAGCGCGTAACTACCACATCAAAATGTATGGAAGCAGAATAAATCACGCTAAATTTATTATGCAGTTTTAGAGCGATTGCTTTGGCAAGATTATCCATCTGGCCGATCCGCGGATGCAGGTTTTTATTTTTTAAATCTTCCAGGGTTTTAATCATCTGGTTTATAGAGGCAGATAAGTCTTGGATTAAACCTAACTTTACCAAAAGACATAAAGGTATAATGCTTAAGTAACCCAAGGCGCATCTGGGCGGTAAGCCTTTAGGTATTTCTATAAAAGTAAGGTTGTCCTTCTTGGCATATTCTTTTAATGTCCCGTCTGAAGAAATAGCAATTAAAGTCGCGCCTTTTTCTTTTGCCATTTTATAAGCGCTTAATGTCTCTTCGGTATTGCCGGAGTAACTCGAGATAAATACCAGAGTAGAGCTATCTACATACTGAGGTAATTCGTATTCCCGCGAGACTAAAATAGGAATATTGGACTCGTAATATAGGTATGATTTGACTAAGTCCCCTGCGATAGCTGAGCCGCCTAACCCTGCAAAGACAATCTTTTTAAAATCCCGTTTTTCAAATAGTAATCTGGATTGCCTGGCTATCCCTAGGCTCGCTTGGCATTGCAAGGGAAAATCAAGTAGCAGGCTCAACATATCCGACTGATCAATTTTTTTAATCGTTTTTAAATTTAATTTCACCCTAAAACCTCTCTTAATTTTTCCTGGCTGAATTCTGCTATTTCTCTGCCTGTGGACAGGCTCAATGCTTCTTTGGCAATACGTTGCGCCTGTTTTAAGGTAATGGAGCGAATAATATATTTTACTTCCGGAATAACCGATGCCGGCATGCTAAATTCATCGAGGCCTAACCCTAAAAGTATTAATACCAGGCTGGGCTCACCTGACATTTCACCGCACATCCCTACCCAAATTCCGGCCTTATGCGCAGCATCAATAATATTTTTAATCAGCCTTAAGACCGCAGGGTGCGTAGGTTCATAGAGGTAGGCAATTTTTTCGTTGGTACGGTCAACTGCCAGTGAATATTGAATAAGGTCATTGGTGCCGATGCTAAAAAAACTCACTTCACGCGCCAGGATGTCTGCGGTCATCGCTGCTGAAGGAACCTCAATCATGGCGCCTACTTCAATATCCTTATTAAAGGGTATACCTCGTGCCTTTAATTCTTCTTTTGCCTCATCCAGTATCTTATTTGCCTGTCTTAATTCTTCAAGCCCTGAAATCATCGGATACATCAGTTTTAAGTTTCCGTGTACCGATGCGCGCAGGATTGCCCTTAGCTGCACTTTAAATATATCGGGCTGCGCCAGGCAAAACCGGATCGCCCGCCAGCCTAAAAAAGGCTGCATCTGCGCCGGCATTTCAAATTGAGACAAGAATTTGTCACCGCCTAAATCCAGGGTACGGATAACTACCGAATAGGGCCGCATCTGGTCTGCTACATACTTGTAGGCCTGGTAATGCTCTTCTTCCGAAGGAAGGCCCTTTCTGTTCATATAGAAAAATTCGGTACGGTAAAGCCCTATCCCCTGCGCACCGTGCAGTTTTACCGCAGGGACTTCATCCGGTAATTCTATATTGGCGTTTATTTCTATAATTTTTCCGTCCCGGGTAACCGCGGGCAGAGACTTTGCCGATACAAATCTCTCGGCAATACCTTTGAGTTTCTCTTCTTCCTGCTGATAAATACCTAAAGTCTCGGCGTCAGGATTTACGATCACCATCCCCATGCCGCCATCCACGATGAGAATATCATTGGTCTTAATCTTTAGCGTTGCTTCACCCACGCCGACCACCGCAGGTATCTCCAAAGATTTAGCCATAATCGCCGTATGGGAAGTCTTGCCTCCGATATCGGTGACAAAGGCAGAAACTTTTTGTTTATGCATGGCTGCGGTATCCGAAGGAGAAAGGTCGTGCGCAATCACGATGACCTTTTCTTTTAAATCCTCAAGGCCCTTACGCTCCTTGCCTAGAAGATTACGTAAAATCCTTCTTCCCACATCATTTACATCCGCAGTGCGTTCTTTTAAATACTCGTCTTCAATTTTGGAAAAAACATTAATGTACTTCTTTAGGACCTCGGAAAATATATAGGCGACATTAACCTGCTCTTTTTTAAGCCGCGAAATTACCTCCTCAATCAGCATGCGGTCTTCCAAAACTAAAAGATGCGCATCAAATATCTCCGCTTCATCCTGGCCCATATCCTTGGCGATCTTCTTCTGTAAATCTATGATTTCCCTGCGGGTCTGAATAAGCGCTTCTTCAAAAAGCTGAATCTGTAGCGGTATATCCCCTTGGCTTATCTGCTGTTTAGGCACAATGAATTCTTCTTTATCCAGCCTATAGGCCGGGCCAATGCTTATTCCCGCAGCCGCAGCAATTCCTTTAAGTTGAATCATCGCTATTCCTCATTAGTCACAATTTTCTCTAACTCCACTATGGCCAGTTGCGCGTCATCGCCGTCTGCTTCAATTAAAATCTCACTGCCCTTTTCCGCTCCCAACATAAGGATACCCATGATAGACTTGCCGTTTATTTTTTCTTTATCGCGTTTAATCGTAATCCGGCTTTCAAACCTATTGGCAATCTGGACAAATAATGCCGCCGGCCGCGCATGCAAACCCTGTTTATTTTTTACGGTTAATTTCTTTTTAATTAAAGGCATATTAAATCACTTTTAATTCTATTTTTGCCTTCCAGTTATCTTTCGGCTTTAAATCTATCTGCCAATGGAATAACAAACATAGCTCTTGATAGGTCCTTTCAATGCCTGACTCCGAATCAGAAATAGTATCTACGGGGAAATACCAGAGCTGTGTCTTCTTATCCATAAGGAAATTAATCTTTGTATTCTGCCAGACGTCATTTATGGTCAGCGCCTTTAGGGTGGCGGCGCCGCTTTTGTTGCTTAATACCGGGTCATATACGGAAAGATTAAACTCTACGCCAAAGATTGCCTCAACCCCCAAGCCGCTGGAGTTCTTCAGCTCATAAGAAACTCCCAGGCCATCATTAAGAGAAACATTTTTTATCAGTTCTATTTCTGTACCGCAGACTTTACCTGTGCGCCAGAATTTAACTTGAGCGGATTTACCCTGGCTGATAATTTTATATGCATATCTGGTATTCAGAAAATCTGCTGCCTCATTATATTGACAACTACTAAAATCTTCTAACTTTGTTTCACTTGATATAAAGTGTTCGATGAGGCTATAACGCAAAACTTTATCATAACTAATATCTGCCTTTGAGACGCCATCTTTTATTTCGCTAAATTCGTGTATGCTTAAAGGATTTTTAGATTCATTTCTTTCGGAATTTATTTTCTCCTTAAGGCGGCTGTGATATTTCTCGTAGCGGCGCATTATCGTATTGGTAAAATTTAAAGACTTGGGCTTATAGTCCCATTCAAACAGCGCTCCCTGACAACTTGGCTTAAAAAGAAAATTCTGCTGGGGTGAATTTACAATGATCTCATTATTTCCGTCCAGGTCAAAATCCAATTCTTCGACTTTAAGGCCTTGGCTAAAAATATTATCCACGATCTTTTCGGCTTCTATGAGATGATTGTATACGGCAGCGCGCAAATGATGTAAATAAAGCCCGCCAAATACGCCGTGCCAATAGGCATCGTTATCCTGGCCCATATATAACTCTCGATTAGCTTGAGTTAGTTGGTTAGTTTGCGGTGTAGTTAGTTTGTGATTATCCTTCAATTCTTTAATTTTATTGCTCACATACCACATTTTCCTATACATATTATTTGCTTCGGGATATTTAACCAAAAAATTCCTAAAATTTCCGTCTGACCATTCCATCATCTCGCGGTAACTGGCGCAAGCTAGATAAACCCTGCCGGAAACAGGCCTGCTATTTATATATTGGCTAAAAGTCGTGGTTTCAATCCAATCCCGATTATCCTCTAATGCCCCCAGGAACTCCTCCAGCCATCCTTCTCTATATACCCATTTATTTGTGCCCGGCCAAAGGCCGAATTTTTCTCCGTCATCGGCAAAGGTAATGGCAACATCAGAGCCGCAATCTTCCAATCTATTTTTTAAATATGCGATGATCTCCTGGGGCAATTTAAAAGGTAAAAGATAACGTAATCTCTCTGAGCCGGGGAACAAATAGACCGCCTTGCCTTTTTCTTCTGCAGCGTAATAACCGTTTAAATTCTCCGGCTCAATTCCTGCCTCTCGGAAATGAAAATCATCTACCAGGGTATATTTTATACCTGCCTGTGATAATATATATGGTAGGTACGGCTCCCAGACCCGCTCCGTTAACCAGAGCCCGCAAGCAGCGTAAGAAAATAATTCCTTTACCGCTTCTTTATGCATTTCTATCTGAGAGGCTGCATCCTTTGCGTCAATAAGCGTAAGGATAGGCTCATAGTATCCGCCTGTAATTATCTCCACCTGGCCTCTTTTTACTAGGGTATTTATTTTTTTTAAGAAACCCGGCTCCTTGTTTTTGAGCCAATCTAAAAGGCTTCCTGAATAGTGCAGAGAAAATTTAATCTCAGGGTGTTTGGCCATAGTCTCAATAAAGGGCAGGTATGCTAATTCATAAGCCCCTTGAAAAACCCCGGAGAAATTTCCTACCGGTTGATGGCAATGAATCCCTAACAAGAGGTTGACCTTGGCCATTAAATCTCCTCGAGAAACCCAAAGATAATCTTGGCTAATTTTAAATAGTCGTGCCTGACCACATCGTCGCTCATCGCCACGACATCCTCAATCACCCGATAACCCATATTTTCTATATTCTTGCGGTCGTTGATTACCGGGAAAGAATTTTCCTGTGTATAACGCTTAACTGTCTCTTTGGGGATTTCTCCCGAATTAAGAATGCAGTAATCCAGGATGCGCGGATGACTATGGTTGACCAGCGTTTTTATATGCTCGGATGCCTGATAGCCGTCTGTTTCTCCGGGCTGGGTCATAATGTTGCAAACATATACCTTAATCGCGCCTGAGGCCGCAATTGCTTCGGTAATCTCTTTTATCAAAAGGTTGGGAATAATGCTGGTATAGAGCGAGCCCGGGCCTAAAACAATAATCTGCGCTTCCTCAATTGCTTTTATTGCCTCTGGCGTTGCTGCAGACGTAGATGGCTTAAGAGAAACTCTTTTGATCGGAATATTAGCCTTGGGAATTTTTTCCTCGCCTTCAGTAATTGAACCATCTTTATGCTCGGCCACCAACATCACATTATTCAGCGTCGAGGGAATTACCTGGCCCCTGAGGGCTAAAACCTTACTTGTCTCTTTAATTGCCTTTTCAAAATCACCGGTTAATCTGGTCATTACCGTAATAAAAAGATTGCCGAAACTATGGCCTGAGAGTTCTGAAGTTTTATCAAAGCGAAATTGAAATAGGTCGCGCATCAATGCCGGCGCGTCTGCTAAAGCCACCAGACAGTTACGTATATCGCCCGGAGGTAAAATATCAAACTGCTGCCTCAGCCTTCCTGAAGAGCCGCCGTCATCGGCGACCGTAACTATAGCTGTAATATTAGAGGTATATTCTTTTAAACCCGAGAGCAAAACCGATAAACCTGTACCGCCGCCCACGGTAACAATCTTAGGGCCTCTGCCTAACTGCCTCCTCTGGTATAAAATATCCACCAGTTGCTCGCCCTTTGCTACCGGCATAAATGCCGCAATAAAAGAACGCATCAGCCGTTTTATGCCTAAGATTAGAATGATAATGCCTGAAATTAAGATTATTGTATCTAACGACTGAATTATCCAGTAATCCTTCGCCCGTAAGTGGGTAGAGCCGATAATCAGAAGTATCACGCCAAAGGTGCTTAAGCCAATCCAGCGTTTTATGCCTATGCCAGGATAAAGCCACTTAAACAAGCCTTTAATTTTATTAGTGAGTATTGAGACTATTTCTTGCAATTTCATTAAACCTTCTTTTCGTCTTCCTGGCTGATTATTTTTATAATGGACTTTTCATCTGCGCAGCTACGCAGGCCATCGCGGAAATACTTGTCTTTAAGCAGCCGGGAAATTCTGGCCAAGGCCTTAAGGTGCGGCCCTGCGGAATCCTGGGGAGCCACTAACAGAAAGAATATGTATGCGGGTTCCCCGTCTAAGGAATCAAAATCCACTCCCTTCTTAGAAAGGCCAAAAGCAGCGGTAAGTTTGTCTACGCAATCGCATTTAGCGTGCGGGATAGCTATGCCTTGTCCAATAGCTGTGGAGCCTAAAGACTCCCGGGCTATCAGCGCCTCGATCAACCTGTTACGACTACGCTTCTCAATCTCTGTGTTATTAATCAAGGCATCTACTAATTCTTTAATCACATCTTCTTTTTTGCTGGACTTGATATCGGTGACTATTGCCTTTTTAGATAAAAAATCCATAATCTTCATATATCTCTCCTTTTAATGAACGCCTGGTTTATGGAATACGAAGTGCGACATACCGTCGCAAAACTAAGCGGCGGACGGGATTTGAACCCGTGACATCCTGCTTGGCAAGCAGGCATTCTACCGCTGAATTACCGCCGCATTACTCAATTTACGATGAATCATGGGCGGAAGAGGATTTGCACCTCCAAGGGTTTCCCCAATAGCTCCTAAGGCTATCGCGTATGCTATTCCGCCATCCGCCCTATTCGGGGGTTTAAATTTTAATGAGCCTCCCGCGGCTCGAACGCGGCACACCCACCTTAAAAGGGTGGTGCTCTACCAGATGAGCTAGAGGCCCAAATCTAAAACTCCAGTACTTCCTTCTCTTTATTCTTTAATAACTCTTCGATCTTAGCGATATATTTATCGACGAGTTTCTGCAGTTCCTCAATTCCCCTGAATTTATCATCTTCGGCAATAACTTTATCTTTCTCTAATTTCTCCAAAGACTCTTTTGCCTCCCGCCTGATCGTGCGTAATGATACCCTGCCTTCTTCAGACATCTTATGCACTACCTTAGCCAATTCTTCACGCCGCTCTCTGGATAACTGCGGTATGACTAACCTGATGAGGGTCCCGTTATTAGAAGGAGTAATCCCCAGATTAGACTTCATAATCGCCTTCTCTATTTCGGGGATAGCGGTTTTATCCCAGGGCTGTATGGTCAGCAAATGCGGGTCAGGCGCAGAAATAGAGGCTAGTTGTTTAAGTAAGGTGGGTGTTTCGTAGTAATTAATGTATAATCCCTCTACCAGGCTGGGTGAGGCCCGGCCTGTCCTTATTTCCGCGAATTCTCTGCTCACAGATTCCAATGCCTTTTTCATTTTTTCTTCGGTGCTATGTAGAATTTCTTTGGTAGTCATTATGTCTCCTTCGCCTAAGAAACCACTGTGCCTATCTTTTCGCCCACGACCACGCGCTTGATGTTGCCTTGCCGGTTTAGATTAAATACTACAATGGGCATTTTATTATCCATACACAGGCTCACTGCAGTAGCATCCATAACCCTAAGCCCCTTCTTTAAAACATCTATATATTTTAGTTTGTCAAATTTCTTTGCCTCTTTTACTTTCAAGGGGTCTGCAGAATAAACCCCGTCTACTTTGGTCGCCTTCAGGATGGCATCGGCATTTATTTCCATGGCCTTAAGCGCAGCCGCGGTATCGGTGGTAAAATAAGGATTGCCTGTTCCGGCGACAAATATGACTACGCGGCCCTTTTCCAGATGCCTGATCGCCTTTCTTCTAATATAGGGCTCGGCAATTTTTTGTATCTCTATGGCGGTCATTACGCGGGTAGGTAAGCCTATCTTTTCCAGGACATCCTGCAAGGCCAGGCCGTTTATCACTGTGGCTAACATTCCCATATAATCCGCCACCGAACGGTCCATATCTAATCCGCGCAGGCTAGTATTTTCCTGGCCACGGAAGATATTTCCTGCACCCAGGACTATGGCCACATCTACCCGTAAATCCCTGATCTCTTTTATCTGGCGCGAAATAGAAACTAAAACCGAATGGTCGATACCGTGGGGTTTCCTGCCCTGCAGTGCTTCGCCGCTTAGTTTTAAAACTATTCTCTTATACACCGGGTGGGACACATTAATCTCCCACTTTATAACGGATGAACCTGCGAATAATTATATTTTCCCCAATTTTAGCGATCAGGCTTCCTAGATAATCTCTGATGGTGATATTAGGGTCTTTAATAAAGGCCTGCTCTAACAAACATTTCTCTTTCAAGAAAAGCCCCTGATTTTCTTCTTTTTCCAAAACACTGTTAGGCACATCCTCTTTCTTGATATATAAAGGATTGCAGGCGGCTATCTGCATGGCCACGTCTTTGGTAAACTGAGCGAAATCGGAATTCCTGGCCACAAAATCACTTTCACAATTCACTTCTAATAATACGCCGATTTTATTGCCCAGATGCACATAGGCCTCAATCCTGCCTTCTTTAGCTATGCGGTCTTGTTTCTTTGCCGCAATCTCTAGCCCGCGCTTACGCAATAATTCTTGCGCCCTAGGGATATCGCCGCCTGTTTCTTCAAGCGCCTTCTTACAGTCAGATACGCTGGCAGAGCTTAGCTTCCTTAACTCCTTAACTGTCTCTAGGGATACCTTCATATTTTATGTTAGGGCTTCTTCCTCGCCCGAGTTTTTTCGTCCAAGGATGGCCGAGAACGGCCTTTCTTTATGATTTTATTCTCCTCTATTGGAGGCGCGGTTGTCTCCACAATCTCTTCAATTTCTTTTATTTTTACCTCCTCTTCGGGAAGTATGACCGGCTCATCTAAGGCAGGTTCTTCTTTTATAGTTACGCTCTCTTTAGAAAGATAAGAGAGAAATCTTTTTCTTCCTTCAATAATGGTATCTGCAATTATGTTGGTTACCGCACGTATAGACTTTGTAGCGTCGTCGTTACCGGGGATAGGAAAGCTAATCAGTTCGGGATTGGAATTAGTGTCAATCAGGCCGATTATAGGTATGGATAACCTGCCTGCCTCCCGCACTGCGGTCTCTTCTTTTTTGGTATCTACAATAAAAATCGCAGCCGGCATGCGTTCCATCTGGACAATCCCGGAAAAATTTTTCTTTAGTTTCACTGACTCTTTCTCTAAACCCGCCACTTCTTTTTTAGTCAGTTTTTTAAAGGTGCCGTCCTCCCTCATCCTCTCTATGTCTTTTAAACGGTTAATACTCTTTTTTATGGTGGCGAAATTAGTCAGCAGTCCGCCTGGCCAGCGCTCGGTGACATAAAACATAGCGCAACGTATCGCTTCCTGTTGCACCACTTCCTGCGCCTGCTTTTTTGTCCCGACAAATAGGACTGCCTCGCCCTTGGAAGTAACCTCTAGTAAGAAATCCCGGGCGCGATTTAAGCATTCTTCGGTTTTCTCTAAATCAATAATATAAATTCCGCTCCTTTGCCCAAAGATAAATTTCTTCATCTTGGGATTCCAGCGTTTGGTCTGATGACCAAAATGCACGCCTGCTTCTAAAAGTTGCTTGATTAATTCTGAAGGCACCGCTCTTTCCTCCTTGTATAATATGTATTATATACTGTTTAATGTCTAATTTCTAATGACGAATGTCTAATGAATGACTAATTCTTAAATGTTTAAATGACTAAATTAGGCATTAGTCATTTTACTATTGCTACTTCACTTCTTAAGTAGTTAAGGGTAATTTTACTAATATACCATAAACTCAACCAGTTGCAACAATTTTTATTACGCTCTGAATTCCTGCATGCCGTAATATCGTTTATATAAGCCATTTTTTTCTATTAGTTGCTGGTGGGTTCCTCTCTCCACAATCTCGCCCTTGTCTAAAACGATAATCTGTGAGGCAGATTTTACGGTAGAAAGCCGGTGGGCAATGACGAATACTGTGCGTCCCTGGATGAGTTGCTCTAATGCCTGCTGCACAATCCTTTCTGCGTCTGAATCCAATTGTGAAGTGGCTTCGTCCAGGATTAAAATAGGGGGGTTTTTCAGCAGCGCCCTAGCAATAGCAATCCTCTGTTTTTCTCCTCCGGAAAGCCGCATTCCTCTGTCACCGATAACCGTGTCATATCTTTGGGGTAAACGCAAGATAAACTCATGCGCATAAGCCCGTATCGCTGCCTGCTCAATTTCATTATTGGAGGCCTTGGGCTTGCCATAAGCGATATTTGCCCTTACCGTATCATTAAATAATATGGTCTCTTGACTGACTATGCCGATTTGACTGCGTAAAGAACGCAGGGTTACATTTTTAATATCCTGGCTGTCCATAAAAACCTCTCCCTTAGTAGGGTCGTAGAAACGGGGTATCAGGTCTACAAACGTAGTCTTACCCACTCCGCTAGGGCCCACTACGGCTAAGGTTGTGCCTAAGCCCACTTCCAGGTTTATATTTTTCAGAATCGTCCTGTCGCCATAACTAAAATCTACGTTTCTAAATACTATCTTTTCTTTTATCGCTGGTAAAGCTCCTGCCTCACTAGCTTCTTTTATGGTAGGCGGGATATCCAAAACCTCATAGATTCTTTTTACCGCTGCCATAGCCTGTTGAATAATAGAATTCACCTGGCTGAGTTTTTTAAACGGCCGGATCAGGGAAAGCAGGGCCGCGATAAATAAGGCAAATATACCGAAGGATAATTTCTCCTGCGCAACTTGTTTAAATCCGTAAAAGATAATGAAAAGCGCTGCTGCCTGGCCCAGGAGTTCGGTAATAACCCCCAAAAGGATGGTCCTTTTTATAGACTTCATGGTCAATTTATAATAATCTTGATTTTGGCCTTTAAACCTTAAAACTTCCCTCTCTTCCATACAAAAGGCCTTGACTATCCTGACTCCGGTAAATGTTTCTACCAGTAGGGAATTTATATCAGCCATTTTCTCCTGCGATTTTTTACTTAACTTGCGTAAGACCTTGCCTACCCTAATCATCGGCACCGCTACCAAAGGCAGAAGTACCAGCGAAATTAAGGCGTACCTCCAGTTGATCAAAAAAGCCAGCAACGCACAGGAGATCACCTGAAAGGACTGATAAACTAAATCCGTAACTGCATAAGATACGGCATTTTCAATCAGCCGGACATCATTGGTAATGCGGGAAACTAATTCCCCGCTTCTTTTTTGGGTAAAGTAGTCTAAAGATAAATTCTGTAATTTTTCATAGACTAAATTTCTGGTATCGCGGACTACTTTTTGGCCCACCCCAGACATAATATAGGTATGTAAAAATTCAAAAATTGCCCGGATAATTAAGGCAATGGGTATAATGATGAATAAAAGAGAAAGAACTTTTAAGGACGAGAAGGCATTAAGTTGGCTTAAAATTCTTTGCACAAATCCCGGTAAATTGCTGCCGCTAAAATTTATGGGCTTATTCGTAAATATCCTGTCTATCACCGGCACAATGGCGCTTAAGCGAAAGATGTCTAGCAGCGCGACTATTCCCATAAAAATTCCGGAAAGAACAAGTAGCCCATAATAGGGCTGAGCAAACCTGAATAATCTGCGATAATCCTGCATAATCGTATAATATATCATATCCATTGACTTTTGTCGAGTGGTTTGCTATTATTTTTGCTATGCGTAAGATAAAGGTAGGTGTTATAGGCGTGGGGCATTTGGGCGTAAGGCACGCCCAGATATACCAGGAAATCCAAAATTGTTCTCTGGTAGGAGTTTGCGATATAAATAGAACGCGTCTTAACGAAGTATCCCAAAGCCTGAATGTTACTGGTTTTACTGATTATAAAGAACTTCTGGATAAGGTGGATGCGGTAAGTATTGCTGCGCCTACCATTTCCCATTACGGAATAGCCTCGGACTTCTTGAAGAATAATATTCATGCTTTAGTGGAAAAACCGTTTACCAAAAACCTGAAAGAAGCGCAAATACTGATTAAAATAGCCCAAAAAAACAAACTTATCCTGCAGGTAGGCCATATTGAAAGGTTTAACTCTGGATTTTGCGCCACCCAAAAACTCATCCACAATCCTCAATTTATTGAATGCCACCGCTTGAGCCCTTTTCCTAACCGTTCTTTAGACATCGGCGTAGTTTTGGACCTGATGATCCATGATATTGATATCGTGCTGGGATTAATAAATAACCCGATTAAAAAAATTGAGGCAGTGGGGGTTAAGGTATTAACCGAATTCGAAGATATTGCCAATGCCCGGATTTCCTTTAAAAATGGCTGTGTCTGCAATTTAACTGCCAGCCGCGTATCTGACGAATGGATGCGCAAAATCCGCATATTTCAGGAGAACGCATATATTTCCTTAGATTATAAGAATGAAGAAGCATTTATATACAGGAAAACACCTGCGGGAATTACCAAAGAATCCCTGCCTATCGAAAAGGAACAGCCCCTAAAAAAAGAGCTCGCCGCGTTTATTGATTGCATTATCCAAAATCAAGAGCCTCTGGTATCGGGAAAAGTGGCTTTTCAGGCGCAAGCCTTAGCCTTAGATATCCAAGAGCAAATATGGAAAAAATTAAAAATATCCTGATTGTTGCCGGCGAGGCCTCTTCAGACCTGCACGCTAGCCATCTTGTCCAGGCCATAAAAGAAATAAATCCGAGCACCCAATTCTCTGGCTTAGGCGGTAAAAGGCTAAAAGAACAAGGGGTAAATTTATATTTTGACCTGGTAGAGCTGGCGGTAGTGGGTTTTTGGGAAGTCTTAAAGCACCTAAAAAAATTTAAGCAAATTTTTGCGGATTTATTAGTAAAAGTAGATTTAAACCCGCCTGATCTGGCTATACTGGTAGACTATCCGGGTTTTAATTTAAGATTGGCCAAGGAATTAAAAAAAAGAAAAATACCTATAGTCTATTACATCAGCCCGCAGGTCTGGGCCTGGGGAAGGGGTAGATTAAATTTAATCCGCAAATTTGTAGACAGGATGATTGTGTTGTTTGAATTCGAGAAAGAACTCTATAAAAAAGAAGGCATACCGGTTTCCTTTGTCGGCCATCCGCTTTTAGACCTGGTCAAACCCACATTAAATAAAGAAGAATTATTGCCTAAATTAAATATCCCTGTTACTAAATATAGCGTAGCATTACTGCCTGGCTCCAGAGAAAAAGAGGTAAAAAATATCCTGCCCATCATGCTGGATACCGCCCGTTTAATGCATAATGATATCCCGGATATAAAATTTTTAATCCTAAGGGCCTCTACGGTAAGGCAAGATTTATTCCGCCAGATCTTATCCCGCTATAAATTACCGGTCTATATTTTAAATGATTTAACCTATGACGGATTAGCGGCTTCTGATTTTGCGATTGTTGCCTCGGGCACGGCTACATTAGAAACCGCTCTACTAGGAATACCCATGGTCATTATTTACAAGGTTTCCTTCTCAACCTGGCTTTATTTAAGGATGGCGATTAAGGTGCCCTATATCGGAATGGTCAATATTATTGCGAATAGATATATTGTCCCTGAATTTGTACAATATAATGCTAAGCCCCGTAAAATTTATTCCTATATAAAAGACACCTTGACTGACCCCGGGAAGCTGGATAGAATAAAACCATTATTGCATGATGTTAAGTTACGCTTAGGGCAAACCCAGGCCACTAAAAAAGCAGCACGTATTATTGTAGAACTATTAGAAAATTATGCACATAAATCCCGGTAAGGCCATTGATGAACTGATCACCGTCCTTTCCTTTATTGTGGATGTGGAAGGAAATAAAGAATACTACCACGCCTGGCGGGTAGCAGTAATTGCTTCTAAATTGGCTGGTAGTCTGAGTAAAAGCAAACAAAGAGATATTTTTTATGCCAGCCTATTACACGATATGGGCGCAGTAGGGCTGACGCGGCACATCATCCATTTCTTAAGACAAGAAAATAAGCCCAACCGCACTATCCTGCTTTCCCACCCCATTATTGGCGCACAACAGGTCTCTATAATTCCTAAAATGAATGGGGTAGCGAAATTAATTCTTGACCATCATGAATGGTTTAATGGCTCAGGCTATCCCAGGGGAAAAACAAATAAAAATATCGCCTTAGGCTCACAAATTATCCGGGCAGCTGATTCCATAGATATTGCCTTACGCGATAGCCATTACCAGACATTTAAATCCATAAAGGAAAAAATTATACAATCAGCCGATAAAGAAATCTCTAAAAATCTTGCCCGTGACGCAATAAATATCCTGGAAAACAAAAGATTCTTTTCTGCCGTTTTAAATCACCGTGATATCCCGGAATTATTTTATAGCACAAAAACAAAGATCGGGCAAATCTCAATGTCTAAAGGCATAGATGCCATTGGCAGGACATTAGAAGTTATAGCCCAGATTATTGATATGAAACATCCCTTTACTGCCGGACATTCTCAAAGAGTAGCGCGCTATGCCATGGCCATTGCCTTAGCCATGAAATTAAACCACGATGAAATCACCTGGATTAAATGGGCAGGATTAATTCATGACATTGGCAAGTTAATTGTGCCCCGGAAGATCCTGGATAAACCTGGCCGCCTGACCAGAAAAGAATTTAAGCATGTGCAAAAACACCCCCAGACAACTTACAAAATATTAGAAATGGTTTCCAGTTTAAAGGACCTTGCGCCGGTTGCCTCCGGACACCATGAGTATTATAACGGAAGCGGCTATCCTTTTGGCTTAAAAGCAAAAGAATCTGTTTTAGGTGCTCGCATATTAACGGTCTGCGATGCCTTTGATGCCATGACCTCAAACCGCCCTTACCGTAAACCCCTCACCCACTTGGCTGCCTGCCAAGAGATAAAAAGCCTCGCCGGAAAGCAGTTTGACCCGGAAATCGTCAATTTCGCCCTACCTTTATTTAAGAATCTAGGGTTATAAAAGCTAAAACGTTTCTAATTCCAATCTTAAATCTGCTCTAGATCAAATCTCAAAACAGTTTCAAGATTAATTTTAGAAACGTTTTGCCATCTCTATGCGTTCATCAACCGGAGGATGGTCGAAGAAGAAGATTTTGATGAGGGGGTGGGGGTTTCTGTCGGCGAGATTCTGGAGAGAAAGCTTCTCCATCATGGAAATAAAGGCCTCTTTTAAGCCAGTTACTTTTAGCGCCAGCTTATCTGCGTCTCTTTCCCACCTTCTACTGAAATAATTCTCTAAAGGTTGCAAAGTTATCCCGCAGGCAACCAAATATATGGCGATCAGGGGCAGTGCGGCAATATCTGATAACGCAGACAAACCAAACCCTCCCAAGAAATAACCGCTGGTCTTAAAAATCAGATAAAATGCTAAAATGGTGGCGGATGAATTTAGCAAAATTATTTTTAAAAGGTGCTTTAATTTATAATGCGCAAATTCATGCGCCAGGATGACCTCAATTTCATCATGGCTATATTTATCTTTTAAGGTATCGGCTAAGATTACGCGTTTGGTATTTCCTATGCCCACGAATCCGGCATTGCCTTTAAGGGTCTTTTTACTAAAATCTATTTCAAAAACATCCAGAATCTTGACCTTTAATTTCTGGCCTAAGATTAAGATTCTTTGCCTTAATATTTCATCGGAGAGTTTTTTATATTTAAAGAATAAAGGGATGATAATTACCGGGGTAAGTTTAGCCAGAATTACGCTAAAAAATATCCAGAATAAGGAAACTATCAACCACCACAGAACAGGGTTATGCTTTAAGATATAATAAAAGGCCCCTAAGAGTATCAGGCTGATGATATAGGTAAGGATGCCTGCCTTGAACTGGTCAAAAAGCCAATCTCGAAATTTTTGCTTAGATAAACAAAACTTATGCTCTAAGATAAAAGAACGGTAAAGGGTTAAAGGAAAATCTAAAAGATAATAGAGGAGAGAAATTGCAAGTAGATAGCCGGGTATGAGCAGAAAACTACTGCTGAATACTTTAGAAATATTATAGGCTAAAATTCCTGAAAGCCCTAGCCTTAAGAATAAAAAAAGTAACCCCAGAATATAAACTGTATCTATAATAGCAAAAGTATATTTTATCGCGCAATATCTTTTTGCTTTTTGGTTATCTTGCAACATTAATAAATGTCCTGACCTTGCCGTGGCTAGTCTTTTTTTTGCTAAAAGAAATCTTGCCCGGGCAAAGGGCAAATAATGTGCCTAGGCCTTGGACATTCTTGCCTGCTTTGTAAGTGTTAATGCCGCGACAGAGAATCTGGCCGGTCTTTACTTCTTGTCCGGATGAAATCTTTAACGCTGTATCTTTCTTCGGCCTTGCTT
>Ga0155745_151_pt1 | contig 14693 bp, 15 predicted proteins | sample RifCSPlowO2_01_FD_107399 | JGI IMG/M metagenome (GOLD analysis project Ga0155745, IMG submission 107399) | Omnitrophica WOR_2 bacterium RIFCSPLOWO2_01_FULL_41_12
CGGAAAAGTTACCAACAGCTAGTATGGGGAATATAAAGCTTTTTAGAGAAGCTTTTGAAAAAGCAATGGATGACGATTTTAATACACCTGTGGCCTTGGGCGTATTATTTAACATGGTAAATGAGTGTAATAAAATATTAGATAATAAAGAAGACGATAGACGATTTATGCTTCAATATGTCATGAAGACAATCATTGAATTAGGAGGTATTTTTGGATTATCTTTCAAGGATATCAGTGTAGAAAAATCAGATACGTGGGTTACTATTGCTATAGCGCAACGAGAACAATTAAGAAAAGAAAATAAATTTAAAGAAGCAGACGAAATTAGAAAAATGTTAGAAGAGAAAGGCGTTATCTTAGAAGATACTAAAGAAGGGACTACCTGGAGAAGGAAACTTTGATAATTTTACGGCCTTTGCTGGAGCGTGCATTAGAAAATTTTTGGCACAGTTATTTACTTTTTGTGCACGAGGAATTACGGCGAACGGAGGATTTTTTTAAAGCGTAAGTCTCTCCGAGAGAGCGCCGTAAACTGAAGTGCACGGCGAAAATTTTCAGCACGCGGAAGTAAAGCCGTAAAATAGGGATAATTAAATTATGAAAGGATTATTTATTACCTTTGAAGGCTCTGAAGGGTGCGGGAAGAGTACGCAGTCAAAATTGCTTGCTGAGTATTTGAGGCGAAAGGGCTGCAAAGTAGTTTATTTGCGCGAGCCGGGCGGAACAGCAATAAGTGAAAAAATAAGAAACATTCTCTTAGACCCCAAAAATCACATTGAGCCTCTAAGCGAAACGCTGCTTTATATGGTCGCCAGGGTGCAGTTGGTTAAGCAAATAATTAAGCCAGCCCTTGCAGAAGGAAAAATAGTAATCTGTGACCGGTTTTTAGATTCTACTATTGCCTATCAGGGTTATGGGTTAGGCGTAGATATCAAATTTATTCAGCATACAGGTAAACTTGCTACGGATGGAATAAAGCCGGATTTAACTATATTATTGGATTTAGCGGTTAAAGAAGGGCTAAGGTATCGTGAATTCAGCAAAGACCGCATTGAAAAACGCTCTTTATCTTATCATCTCCGGGTAAGAAAAGGTTATCTGAAACTTGCGGCTTGCGAGCCCAAAAGAATAAAAGTTATCCAGGTGGATAAAGATAAATTTGTAACTCAAGAGAACATAAGGGAATTAGTAGAGAGGCATGTCATTCCAAGATATCAAAGGCCAGGATAGGCCCATACAGATCATTAAAGAACATCTCAGGCAATCCCGTTTAAGCCGGGCATACCTTTTTACCGGGCCAGAAGGAATAGGTAAGAGGCTTGTGGCAAAGACACTGGCAAAGGTCGTAAACTGCCAAGAAGGATCCATTGATTCCTGCGATAAATGCGCCTCCTGTCTGAAAATAGATAAAAATGCGCATCCTGACGTGCATTGTATTGATACCCAAGACTCTGATTCCATAAAAATAGAATATATCCGTAACCTGCAAAGGGAGATAAATTTAAAACCGTATGAGGCAAGGCTTAAGGTTTTTATTATTGATAATGCCCACAGTTTAACTGCCGAAGCGGAAAATTCAATTTTAAAGGTATTGGAAGAACCGCCGGCAAACAGTTTGATTATTCTGGTGAGCGCAAAACCCATGTTGCTTTTTAAAACCATCATTTCACGTTGCCAGACAATAAAATTCTATTCTCTGGCTAAAGCCAGATTAGAGGAAATTTTAAAAAAGGATTATTCCTTAGGCGATACCTTAGCTCATTTCCTGGCTTATTTTTGCGAAGGCAGGCTGGGCGAGTGTTTAAGATTAAAAGATACAGATATAATTCAGGAAAAGAATAGGATTATTGATGCGCTGTCTGGTTTGGAAAAATCCGGTTTGGACAGCATTACCATCCAGGACAGAAAGCAGATACGTTATTACCTGAATATATTAGCCGGCTGGTTCCGGGACATATATTTAGTCAAGACCGGACTCATCCATCAGGAACTGATTAATCTGGACAGGAAAAAAGAACTTTTAAGGTTGATGCAGAATTTTTCTTTTTCAGGGTTAGATGAGATATTCAACTCTATAACATCTGCCTTATCTTATCTAGAGCAAAACGTAAATATTAAATTATTGTTGTTAACTTTAAGAGAGGAAATCAGTTATGGAACTCAAAGAACGACGGTTAATTCCTATTAGATTAAGGGACTCCGGACAGACTTTTTTATGCCAGGCGGCAGAATTAAATCTTAAGGAAGGAAATTATGTGATTGTGGAGCATGACCGCGGCCTGGATTACGGGCAGGTAGTTTGCCCTAAGGACGCCCGTGCAGATGACAAAGTAAAAGAGCAGCCCAAGAAAATAGTACGCATCGCAGATGAGCGCGATTTAAAACAAATTGAAGACAACAGAAGCAAGGCCAAAGAGGCATTTAATACCTGCCTGAAAAAGATCGGAGAGCATAAACTCCAGATGAAACCGGTGCATTCAGAGTATTCTTTTGACCGCAGCAAAATCATATTTTATTTTACTGCTTCAGGGAGGGTGGATTTCAGAAATTTAGTCAAAGACCTAGCTAAGATTTTTAAAGCGAGAATTGAATTAAGGCAGATCGGGGTAAGGGATGAGGCCAGGCTTTTTGGCGGGTTTGGGCCTTGCGGAAGAGAACTCTGCTGCGCAAAGTTCTTAAGAGATTTTGAGCCGGTAACCATAAAGATGGCCAAGGAAGAAGGCCTGCCTTTAAATCCGCCGAAAATTTCCGGGCTCTGCGGAAGGCTGATGTGCTGCCTTTCTTTTGAATATGAGACCTATAAAATCTTATCCAAAGGCCTTCCGCGCGAAGGCGAACGCATACATACCCAGCAGGGTAAAGGCAAAGTTACCAGTGTAAATGTTTTTAAGCGCACCGCCACTGTGGAATTGGAAGATGGCACGCAAATAAATATGAGTTATAAATAACCATGGCTAATAAGTTTTATATTACTACTCCTTTATATTATGTGAATGCCCAGCCACATATCGGCCACTCCTATACCAATATCGCTGCCGATACGCTGGCCAGAGAAATGCGTAATATTTTAGGCAAAGACAATGTCTGGTTTTTGACCGGCACTGACGAGCACGGACAGAAGATACAAAGGCAAGCGGAAAACGAAGGAGCAATTCCTCAGGATTTTACGGATAAAATGGTTTTAACATTTAAAGACCTCTGGAAGGACTTAAACATCTCATACAATGATTTTATCCGAACTACTGAGGAAAGACATATCAAAATAGTGCAGCAGGCATTAGAGATTCTTTACAAAAAAGGAGAGATTTACGAAAACAAATATGAAGGCTGGTACTGCACGCCCTGCGAGACATTCTGGACAGAGACACAGATTACAGATAAACTTTGTCCTGATTGTAAAAGGCCGCTAGAGAAGATTTCCGAGACCAATTACTTTTTTAAATTATCTAAATATCAGGATTGGTTGGTTGGGTATATCAAAAATCACGCGGATTTTATCAAGCCTGCATTTCGCCGGCAGGAAGTGCTAAGCTTTTTGGAGTTAAATAAATTAACTGATTTGTGTATTTCTCGGCCAAAAGAGAGGTTATCTTGGGGCATACCTTTACCTTTTAGCGCAGAACACGTTACTTATGTCTGGTTCGATGCATTGGTGAATTATATCAGCGCAGTAGGCACATTTGATGCGCAGGGTAACTATAATTCCCGTTGGTGGCCGGCAGATTTACATTTAATCGGCAAAGATATTTTAAGGCAGCATGCGATATATTGGCCGATAATCCTGCGCGCCTTAAATATTGAACTCCCTAAAACAATTTTTGCCCATGGCTGGTGGCTGGTCGGAGAAAATAAGATGTCCAAGTCGCGGGGAAACGTAGTTTCGCCGAAAGACCTGGTAGATAAATACGGCTTGGATGTATACAGGTATTTTTTACTGCGCGATGTCCCCTTCGGCATGGACGGAAATTTTTCTGAAGAGGCAATTGTTAAAAGATTTAACGGTGACCTGGCAAATGATTTGGGTAATCTGGTCTTTCGTACGTTAGTGATGATTGAAAAATATTTTCAGGGAAATATTCCTGACGTAGAGATAAGTAAAATAGAACTAAATACACAGGCCAAAAATATCAGAGAAAAAATCAAGGCCTTGCCGGGCGAGGTTAATCTTTATTTAACCGCAGGATCGGATTTTAATTTTAGCTTAGGGCTAGAAAAGATATGGCAACTGATAAATTTGTCTAACAAATACATAGAAGATACCAGGCCCTGGAATTTAGACAAAGAGAAAAAGACAGAAGAACTCAAAGTGTTTATTCGGTTATTAGCAGAAGTTATCCGAGAGATCGCCGAAACTATTTCTGTTTTTATGCCTAAGACCGCCGAATCCATAAAAGAGCAGATAGGCCAAGATAAAATTAAAAAAGGCAATCCTTTATTTCCCCGAATAGACCTAACACCTAAGACCTAACACCCGTACCTTAAATGTTAATAGATACCCATTGCCATCTGGATTTTCCGGAGTTTGCTCAAGACAGAGATGAGGTGATTAGCCGGGCAAAAGAAAAAGGCGTTGGCTTCATCATCAATATCGGCTCCAGCCTCAAAGGTTCTCAAGAATCTATAGAATTGTCAAAAAAATACGATTTTATTTACGCTACAGTAGGCCTGCATCCGCATGAAGCAGACAATTTTGATAGTCAGGCGGAGACTACCCTGGAGAATCTGGTAAGGAATGAGAAAGTGGTGGCCATAGGCGAGACAGGGTTAGATTATTTTAAAAACTATTCTAAAGCAGAAAACCAAAAAAAATTATTTATCTCTTTAGTGAAATTAGCTAAAGATTTAAATCTTCCATTGATCATCCATAGCCGCCAGGCGCAAGATGATACCTTAAAGATTTTAAAAGAGGCAATGCCTATAAAAGCAGTGGTGCATTGTTTCTCCGGCGGTGATGATTTTTTAAAAAAGTGCCTGGATTTAGGGTTTTTTATTTCTTTTACCTGCAATATTACCTATCCCAAGGCTGAAAATTTAAGAAATTTAGTCAAGGAAACACCCATAGACAGGCTTTTTTTAGAAACTGATGCGCCTTTTCTTCCGCCGCAGGAATTGCGGGGTAAAAGAAATGAACCTGCTTTTGTGGAGATTCTGGCAGGAGAATTTGCGCGCATAAAAGAAATAAGCGTAGAAGAAGTGGCTAAAATCACCACAGAAAATGCCAAGAATTTTTTTAAGATAACATGACCGCAAAAATTTCTATTATAAAATGCCAAGATTATAGCCCGGACTTGGTTTTTGCCGCTATAAAAGAAGCCATAGATTTAATCGGCGGGATCACTAATTTCATTAAACCTCAAAGCAAGGTATTGGTTAAGCCCAACCTTTTATTAGCCAAGGAACCAGAATACGGCATCACTACCCATCCGCAGGTAGTGGCCGCAGTGGTCAGAATTTTGAAAGGAATTAACTGTCAGGTATTGGTGGGTGACGGCCCCAGCGTCTGGGGAAATCAGATTGAAAACGTAGATGAGGTTTATGAAAGGACGGGCATAAAAAGAATATGCCAAGAAGAAGGCGCACAATTAGTCAGATTTGAAAAAAGAAGGATGCGGGAAAAGTTCCCTTTAACTACCTGTTTGGACGAGTGTGATTATTTGCTGAATATCCCTAAGTTTAAAACGCACGATTTTATGATATTAACCGCAGCTATAAAAAATCTTTTTGGACTGGTGAGCGGAACATTTAAGACAGAATTACATAAAAAATACTTTGAGCCGGAAGGCTTTGCCCGGATGTTAGTAGATATTTATCAGGAGGTAAAACCTAATTTAACTGTGATTGATGGTATTGTAGCTATGGAAGGCGATGGACCGGCAAGCAGTGGTAAATTACGCAACGCAGGGCTAATCTTAGCCGGTGCTGATTGCGTGGCACTAGATAGCGTATTGGCTTTAATTATGGGGTTATCCCCTAAAGATATTTTAACCACAAAAATTGCCGCAGAAAGGAATCTCGGGATTTCTGACCCTAACTCTATTCAGATTCTTGGCGAAAAATTAGAGGATGTTTTGCCAGAACACTTTGAATTACCCAGTACTTCCTTAAAAAGAAAGATTCCTCGTCCGGTTATAGAAATAGCCAAAAAATTTATCCGTTTTTATCCTAAGGTTAAACACAACAACTGTAATCTCTGCCATGCCTGCATAGATGCTTGTCCTAATCAGGCAATCACCAATAAATCCCATAAAATAATTATTGATTACGCTAAATGTATCTCCTGTTTTTGCTGTCAGGAGGCCTGTCCTGAATCAGCGATCAAGGTGAAAAAGAGCGCTTTGGCTAAATTAATCGGCCTATAGCATAGGGACACCCCTTCATCCAATCGGGAGGGTGTCCCCAGAAGGAAAAAATATGGATATCAGAACTATAGAATGGAAGAAGAATGTTATCAAAATTATTGACCAGACCAAATTGCCTTTAACTTTTAAGTATGTCTATATTAAAGACATAAAAACACTCTGGCGGGCAATCAGGTCAATGCAGATACGCGGGGCGCCGGCATTAGGCGCTGCCGCAGGCTTAGGCGTATATCTGGCAGTGAAGGATTCCCAGGCAAAAAATTTTCCTGAATTTAAGAAAGAATTGGATAATGCAGTGTACTACATTGCTTCCAGCCGGCCCACCGCCAGAAATCTTTTCTGGGCCTTGGAAAGAATGGTAAAAGTTGCGCGGGAGAATAAAGATAAACCCATATCCCGGATAAAAAAATTAATCTTTAATGAGGCGGACAAAATCATCCAGGAGGATAGAGCCGCCTGCCGTAAGATTGGCTATTTTGGAGCAAAATTGATTAAAGAAAATAACACAATTTTGACTATCTGCAATGCCGGAATCCTGGCGACTATTGACTATGGTACTGCCTTAGGAGTTATCTATCGGGCGAGCGAAGACGGTAAAAAAATTAAAGTTTTTGCCTGCGAGACCAGGCCGATGTTGCAAGGTGCGCGCCTGACCAGCTGGGAATTAAATAAAAATAATATTGATGTCACGCTGATTACGGACAGTATGGCCGCTACCTTAATGAAAGCGGGTAAAATTGATAAAGTGATTGCCGGGGCAGACCGCATTGCCCAAAACGGCGACAGCGCTAATAAAATCGGCACCTATAGCCTGGCAGTTTTATGCCGGTATCACAAAATCCCTTTTTATATCGCCGCGCCAATATCTACTTTTGACTCCAAGATTAAAACCGGCCAAGACATACCTATTGAAGAAAGAAAAGGCAGGGAACTTAAGGAGTTATTTTTTAAACAGGCCATTGCCCCTGCGCAGGTGAAGGTTTTTAATCCTGCCTTTGATGTTACGCCCAATAATTTAATCACCGCCATTATTACGGATAAAGGAATTATTAAAGCGCCATATGGAAAAAATATTAGTCGCAAATTTAGGTGAATTCGGGCTGATTGAAAGATTTAGAAAACAAATCCGGACTGATCCTTCGGTGATTAAGGGCAGCGGCGATGATTGCGCAGTGATAAAATTTAGCCCGGATAAATACCTGCTTTTTACCTGCGATATGATTGTAGAGAAAGTGGATTTTTTAGCGCAAGATAAACCCGAACTTATCGGCAGAAAGGCCTTAAGCCTGTCCATTAGCGATATTGCTGCCTGCGGCGGGATTCCCCGCTACTGCCTGATATCCATGGGATTACCTAAAAATACCGCACTAAAAGAAGTGGATGGAATTTATCGGGGAATAAAAAAGTTAGCCCAAAAATTTAAAATAAATATGGTGGGCGGAGATTTAAGCCGCTCAGAGCGCATTACCATTGACGTAAGTATGTTAGGGCTGGTAGAGAAGAAATACCTTGTTTTAAGAAGCGGCGCTAAAAAAGGCGATATCATATTTGTCACCGGCAGCCTAGGCGGTTCTATGTTAGGTAAACACTTAAAGTTTATGCCCCGCTTAAAAGAGGCCAGGCTTTTGGTTGAGAACTTTAAAATAAATTCCATGATCGATATTTCAGACGGATTAATTCAGGATCTCGGGCACATCTTAAAACAGAGTCAGGCCGGAGCAATCATCTATGAAAATCTGATTCCGCTCAGTAATCAGGCAAAGGATTTAAACGATGCCTTTTATGGCGGCGAAGATTTTGAGCTGCTTTTTACCCTGCCGCGTAACCAGGCCGGGAGATTATCCCGGAAAAGATGGCCGGGTTTTAAACCCATCGGAGAAATTGTAAATAAAAAATACGGATTAAGATTAATAGATAAAAAAGGCAGGGAAAAGGTCCTCTGTGCAAAAGGTTTTACGCACTTCTAAGCGGATGAAAATAATCTCTAAATCTGTAAATGAGACCATAAATATAGGTAAGAGAATTGCTAAAAAACTAAAAGGGGGAGATATAGTTTGTTTATTTGGCGCCTTTGGTACGGGTAAGACGGTTTTGACCAAAGGAATTGCTCAAGGGTTAGGGATAAAAAGAGATCATATTGTCAGTCCCTCTTTTGTGCTCCTGCGCCAATTGAAGGGAAAAATTCCCCTTTATCATTTTGACCTTTACCGGCTAGAGAGGCCACAGGATATTCTGGGTTTAGGATATGAGGAATATCTTTATGATGACGCCGTTACGGTAATTGAATGGGCAGATAGATTGAAATATCTTTTACCCAAGGAATACCTGAAAATAACCTTAAAGGCAGGCGCAGAAACAATACGGCAGATAGAAATCATTCCTATCGGGAAACGTTATGAAAATATTAGGTATTGATACCAGCACAAAATTCTTAAGTTTAGGTATATCCGAAGACGATAAAATATACGAATATAATTTAGAATTAGGCAGGCAGATGTCTGATTTGCTGAGCCCAACTATAAAAAGAGTGCTGGATGCCCTGGGTTGGCGTATTAATGATATTGATTATTTTGCCTGCGGCTTAGGCCCGGGTTCTTTTACCGGCATGCGCGTGGGCTTAGCGACTATAAAGGGATTAAGTTGGTCTTTAAAAAAACCTATTATAGGCATATCTACCTTAGATATATTAGCCAGGGGCGTAGGTTCCACAGGACAAACTATCATTCCTATTATTGATGCCAAAAGAGGGCTTTTATACTGCAGTTTTTATAAAAATAAAAATGGTACGCTGAAAAGGATAGCGCCTTATCGGCTTTTAAAAGAAGAGGATTTCTTTGGTAAAGCGGTAAACGATAGTATAATATTGGGCGATGGCTTGAATTTATATAAAGAGAAGATCTTAAGCAATATCAAAGGGGTAACATTTTTAGATAGGGATTATTGGTATCCTAAAGGCCGCAATATAATCGCTTTGGCCTTGGCTAAGATTAAAATTAAGAAACCGGATAATCCTTTTGATCTAAAACCTATTTATCTATATCCCAAAGAATGCCAGATAAAAATCAAATAGGGTACAGGCCGACGTGGGCTGAGATTAATCTCAGGAATTTAGCATATAATTTTCAGCAGATAAAAAAACTGCTGGGGCCTAAACCTAAGATTATGGTTACGGTCAAGGCCGATGCCTACGGCCATGGCTTAATCCCGGTAGCCAAGAAATTAATCTCCTGCGGTGTAGATTATTTAGGCACTGCCTCTATAGATGAAGGAATAAAATTAAGAAAGCAAAATATCCGGGCGCCGATATTAGTCTTGGGGATGTTCTTGGAGAAAGATATTGCGCCGCTTTTTAGATATAAGTTAATCCCTGCTGTCTGCACTGAAGATTTAGCCCTTGCTTTAAATAAAAGGGCTAAAGAGTTGGGTAAGCCGATAGATATTCATATTAAGGTGGATACGGGAATGGGCAGGTTAGGCGTTCTACATACCGAGGCTTTTGAATTTGTAAAAAAGATTTATCATCTAAAGTTTATAAATATCCAAGGCATATTTACCCATTTTCCTTTGGCAGATGCGGATAAAAAATTTACCTTATCCCAGATAAATTTATTCAACCGCCTGATAGAAAGGTTAAAAAGCCAAGGGATAAATATACCATTAGTCCATGCCGCCAATAGTATGGGTGTCATCGGTTTTAAGCAAAGCCATTTTAATCTGGTCAGGCCGGGCCTGGTTATTTACGGCCTTTATCCTAAAAAAAATTTAGCGCTAAAATTAAAGCCGGTCTTAAGCTTAAAAACTAAAATAATATATTTTAAAAAATTCCCGCCGGGTTTTGGCATAAGTTACGGCCACACCTATTTTACTAAAAAAAATACCACCATTGTCACCTTGCCTATCGGCTACGGCGATGGTTATCCCCGTAATCTCTCTAATCGCGGCCCGGTCTTGATAGGGGGGAAGCATTTTCAGGTCAGCGGTAGGATATGCATGGACCAGATTATGGTAGATGTGGGTAGCTTATCAGTGAGGCCAGGAGATGAGGTAGTCTTGATCGGGGCCCAAGGCAAACAGAGAATTACTGCTGAAGAATTAGCCGGACTATCCGAAACCATTAGTTATGAAATTGTCTGCGGTTTAGGCAGCCGCATCCCCCGAGTATACATTGAATGAGCGCATATTCTCTCCATAAGAAAAAGAGAAATCCCAATATCAAATACTACCAATACTACCAAATAAATCCCAATTTCAAAATCCAAAACTTAAAGATTTGGATTTGGGATTTTGGATTTATTTTAGATTTGGTAGTATTTGGATTTTGGATTTATCCTTTAGGGTAGGTTATTGATAAGGTATAGACTACTGGTTAAGGCGAGTATATGAGGTAGCGAGGTAGCGAGAACCGGCGCAAGGATACCGGCTTTTCCAAAGGCAATTCCCACCGCACTTAGCACATAATATACAAATCCCAGCATTAAGGAAATCCCTATTGAGGACATTCCGGTAGCGCGCTTGCGCATCATCAAGGAAAACGGCACCCCTAAAAAAATAATGATGATACTGGTTAAAGAATCAGTGAATCTTCGGTAAAGGTCTACTTTAAAATTTCTGATGACGGTAGTAGCCCCGCTTTTAGACAATCTCCATAAATAGTCGTCCAGTTGGGCAATATTCATCAGGTCAGGCCTTTGGCGCTGATGAAAAAATTGCTCCGGGCTTTCCGGGATAGTCATAATTTCCTCCGGAAAATATTGCGGGTCACTGACAATCTGGCCGTTTTCATTAAAATTATAAGTAATGCATTGATAAAATCTCCACAGGCCCTCCTTATAAATACCCTTATTGGCGACTATTTTTTTCACTATGTTTTGCTTTTCATCGTGCTCTAAGATAATTATGCCTTCCATCGTATTGTTGCCTAAGGAGAATTTATTCACGAAAAAAAGCCTGTTTTTAATCCCATACATAGAAAGGTTATTAATAATCTCCTGTTCTTTACTTTTAGCTTTTTTTTCTCCGCTTTCTATCTGTTCCTTTATTTTTTCCGTCAGCGATATAGACCCCGGCACAAACCGGTCATTGACCCAGAATACGAATACACTGATGATGATGCCAAAGATAATTACGGTCTGGGTGATCTGGAAGATACTTAATCCGGATGCGCGCATCGCGATAATTTCATTATTGCGGTTCAGTTTTCCGAATGTATAAAGCGTGCTTAAGAGGCAGGCAATAGGCGCCACCTGCACAAAGATGATGGGTAGATACGAAAGGTAATACTGTAAGAGCAGATAGGGATTAACCTTCTGCCTTAATATCTCATCCAGATGCGAAAATACGTCAATGATAATATAAAGGAAAAGAAATAAAAAAAGACAGCCAAAGAAAAGCCCGAGGACGGATTTTAATATATAACGGTCTAATATGCGCATAATTTATAGGTTAAAACCGCTCCGATACTGCCCAGGATGATATTGGGTATCCACATGGCAATTTTAGGATTAAGGTGACCCTGCAGGCTCAAGCCCTGAGAGGCCAGCAGTAACAAATAATACACGCCCACAATCAGAAAGGCCATCCCAAAATTAATGGATTTTTCGCGCCGCCGGGTAATTATTGCCAAGGGGCTACCAAAAAGGATAAAGATAAGGCTGGAAAAAGCCAGGGCGATTTTTTCGTTTATTTCCGTAATCAACGGAGCAGGATCAATGCCTTCTTTTTTTAGTTTTTCCATTTCCCGCCTTAGTTCCTGGATATTCATATCCTTGGGTTTCTTTTCGATTTTATCTTTGTCCTGCGCTTGGGATAAGTTCAGGTTCAAAAAGTAAGTCTTAAAATTTAATTTATAGAAACTGCTGGGATTTTCCGGGTCCGGCTCATCCGATGTTCCGTCCATAAGTTTTAGTTTTATAATTTTTTTCTCAGGAATGGCGATAAATTCTCCTCTTTTTGCCACGATGGTGCGGGTAGGTTTATTCTCTCCCTGAGGCTCATAGATGCGCACATTGCTGAGTTTATTCTGGTCAATACGATAAATAAAGATGATATATTTTTCAAAAGAATTGATAAAGACGCCAGGCTCAAGGGCAGCAGTGGGGTTTTTTATGCCTATATCCACCAAGGTTTTTCTGGAGGCATAATGCGCGTACGGTATAACCCGGTCATTAAAGATAACCAGGATCAGGCTTAAGATTATTCCTACTATGAGCAGTGGTAAGATCAGTGAAAAAAGATTTATCCCGCTTGCTCGGATGGCGACAATCTCGTTATCGCTGGATAGCCTTCCCAGAGACAGAAGCACCGCGGTCAGCGCGGCAATAGGTACGGTATAAGTAAGTAAATACGGCATCATCAGCAGGAAGAGTTTAGTGACACTAAAAAAATCCACGCCTTTATTAATCACTAAGTCCGTAAGTTTTACCAGGTTGCCTAAAATCATCACAAAGGTGAGTACTCCCAGGGCTAAAAACAAAGGCCCGATAAACTCTTTTAATAAATAGCTGCGTAAAATTTTCATCTTAATTGGCTAAGGTTAAAACAAAGACAATATTTGCCCCGGCATTTTTTAAGGTTTTAGCTGCTTCAGAAGAGGTAGCCGACGTAGTAAGGACATCATCCACCAAAAGTATATTTTTTCCTTTTATATCCCGGTTTTCTTTTACAGAGAAACAGCCTTTAATATTTAAAAGACGGTTTTCTTCATCTAATTCTATCTGGGTGCGGGTAGGCCGATGCCGGATGAGATTATTAGTGAGGACTTTTTTATTAAAGGTAGCGGCGATATGGTTGCTGAGCACTTCGGCCTGATTGAATTCTCTTTCGCGTAAACGGGCATTATGCAGCGGCACAGGGATAATTAAATCCAGGTAATGTAAAGGCAGATTATATTCTTGGATAAACTCAATCATCAACCTGCTTAAAGAGCGGCCCAAATAATCTTTACCTTTATATTTAAATTCATGGACGAGTTCTTTGAGCACGCCTTCAAATACACAAGGGCTGAAGGCGCGGTCAAAATGCAGTTTGTTTTTAATACAAGCCGGACAGACATGTTTAGTAAAATGATTTTTTTCTAAGTGCCTGCCGCAGGAGCAGCAAAAAGGAGGCAGGTTCTTTTTTATCTTCACCCAGCACTCCATGCAGACCAGGCTGTCTACGCTGGATTTTCCATTGAGTTTCTTCCTGCAGACGATGCAGATTTTCGGATAAACGAGATCAACTAAGCCCTTTACGATATCTTTCAGCATACCCCATATGATAACAATGAAATAGGCATTTGTCAATTGACAGAAGGTGTTTAAGATAGTAAAATAATTAGACTATGAGCCAGGATAATATAAGCAAATGGAAAATAAAATTATTAGCGCTCTTGAAGAAAGAGGCCTTTAAAAAAGGGCGCTTTGTTTTATCTTCCGGAAAGGTGAGTAGTTATTACTTAGACGGCCGCATCATTACCTTGACCCCGGAAGGCGTTTATTTAACAGCAAGCATCATCTTGGAAATGCTCAAAAATAAAGATATTGACGCTATTGGCGGCCCGACTTTAGGCGCAGACCCGATTGTGGGAGCCATTGCCGTATTAAGCCATATCCAAAAGATCCCGCTGAAGACATTTATTGTGCGAAAAGACGCCAAAAAACACGGCACCCAGCGCAAGATTGAAGGCCCGGCATTAAAGAAAAATAGTAAAGTCATTTTAGTAGATGATGTGGCCACCACCGGAAATTCTTTAGTGGAAGCAAAGCAGGCATTGCAAGATTTAGGGATTGAGGTTAATGAGGCAATAGTCATAGTGGATAGATGTGAAGGCGCAAGAGAGAATTTAGTAAAAAAAGGCCTGAAATTAAAATCCATATTCAAGATAGAAGAATTAGTCTCTAAGTAAGTGCAGATCAGAAAAATAGCGGTAGTAGGCGGCGGCCCTGCAGGAATGCTGGCAGGGATTAGGGCTGGTGAACTTGGCGCTGATGTCACCCTCATTGAAAAAAATCCCCTCCTCGGTAAAAAACTTCTCTTAAGCGGTAAAGGCCGCTGCAATCTGACCAATCTCGTTGATTTAGATTTATTCCTGAAGAGATTTTCCCAGAATGGCGCATTCTTAAGGGATGCCCTGAAAAAATTTTCTGCGCAGGATTTGATAAATTTTTTTGAAAAAAGAGGCCTGAAACTAAACGTGGAGAGGCAATTACGCGTTTTTCCGGCCAGCAATAAGTCGGATAGCGTTTTAGAAGTATTAAAAAAAGAATTAGAAAAAAATAAGGTAAAAATTATTTATAAAGGCCGGATGAAGGATATTTTTATCAGCGATGGCCGGGTAAAAGGCTTATTGCT
>Ga0155745_111_pt2 | contig 12627 bp, 11 predicted proteins | sample RifCSPlowO2_01_FD_107399 | JGI IMG/M metagenome (GOLD analysis project Ga0155745, IMG submission 107399) | Omnitrophica WOR_2 bacterium RIFCSPLOWO2_01_FULL_41_12
TCAGCAGGATCGTATTTGCCTCTAATCCCCACAAAACATCCAAGCGGTGAGAAAAGGCTATGGATAAAAGCGTAAAAGAAAAAATAGAAAGAGCGATTCTGGTATATCTATCTGCAGGTACGGAAATCAACCGAATTAACATTTCGTTATAACCCAACTCCTTTATCTTGCGGTCTAATTCTTCAAATGCGCGCCTGTACCAAAATAAAACCAAAAATACCATCGCCAAAAGGCAGACTACTACCAGAGGGAATGCCTTGATAATAAAATCTTCAAAAGTCAGGCCGGATTTAGTGGCGATCAATATGCCGATGGGGTTGCCTAATACCGTGCCTGCCGAACCGATATTTGTGGCCAGGACTGAAATTATAATATAGGGAACGGGGTCAACTTCAAAATAATCGCAGATTTCTAACACCGCCGCAACGATAAATATTATGGAAGTTACCTCATCTACTGCGCAAGCCAAGAGCACAGAGATTACGGATACTGTAAAGACAAATTTCTTAGCCGTTAGGTTCTTTATGCGTAGGATTAAACTCACAATCCAGGCAAAGAACCCGGCGTCTTTAAGCAGGCCGATGATCACCATCATCCCCACTAAAAATAGAATAATTTCTAAAGAAGAGAATTTAATCAGGTTATCTAAATCTATGGTGCGGGTGGCCAATAAAACCGACACCCCCAGAAAAGCAAAACTTAAACGGAATTCCCAGAAAAATAATGTGCCCAATATAGAGGCGGAAAATATGGATATAGAAATTGCTTGGTAAGAGTTTAAGCCGATTGTCTTGCTTAAAAATCCTAATAATAAAGATAGGGAAACGAGGATAATAAACTTCTTGAGCATTTTTAATTCCTAAACATTGGTGAGCGCTTTTGCTTCCTTAGTCAGAGCCTTTAATACATCGCCGCGCGCAACAATACCCACTACTTTGCCGGATTTATCTAATACCGGCAGGCGCCTGGCCTTTTGAGTCAACATAATTCTGGCTACCTCGCAAAGAGCAGTATCTTCAGTGGTGGTGATGACGTTACGGCGCATCAGCTGGCTTACCTTTATCTTGCTTAACTGGGTAAATTTCGTCTTGGTGGCCTTGGGGTTTGCTTCGTAAATAAATCTTCCCACTTTTTCTATATAACTAGGCAGTATATACGATAGTATTTCCTTTTCCGTAAACATCCCTACCAGTTTATCCTGCTCATCAATAACAGGTAAACCGCTGATCTGCATTTTCTCTAATAAGCCTACGGCCTCTTGGCAGGTAGTTTCAGGCGTAATACTATTTATATCCTTAGTCATTATTTCTCTTACCTTCATTTGCCTCTCCTACAAAAAAGGGTTAATAAGGAGTACTTTCCTTATTAACCCTTATCCAAAATAACCTTTGGGTTATTCTTTTGCGATGGCCAAAGTAATTACGCCGGCTAAAATTAAAAATAAGCCCAGGCAACCTTTGACTACCAGTAAAAGATCACTCCACCAGGACACAATCGCTACCACACCCAAGACCAAAAATGCCAGGCCTAAAATAACCTTAAGTATGGTGGAAAATATCTTCTTTACGTCTGTCTTTGTTTCCTCTTGTTTCACTTCTTCTGCCATGCTTCACCTCCCTTAACTTGGTGTTGATTTCCATCTACGATGAATCCAGCCCCACTGCGCAGGATATTTACGGATATAGCGCTCAATGATACTGGTTAATCTCTGGATATTTATAATTACAGTTTCCTGATTGTCTTTGCCTGTTTCTAAGGCAAGAGGTGGCTCAAAAATAATCTTATGGGTATCGTTTTCTTGCCGCACAATAAAACAAGGCAGTATTTTTGCGCCGGTGCGTAAGGCTAAAACTACCGGACCGGTGGCTGTGGCAGCCTTACGGCCAAAAAAATCCACAAATACACCGCCGCTGCCAAAATTCTGGTCTAAAGGGATAAAAAGTAACTCCTTATTTTTTAAACTGCGCAAAGAATCCTCCACGCAGGCCCTCCTAGGCTGGCTGTATATTGTTTTGATATTCAGCTGTGCGCGTTTTTGCATAAATAATTTTTCCATCCGGCTGTCCCGCATGTGCCGGATTATACTTGCAGCCTGATATCCTTCCAGGCTCAGCCTTGCCAGCAGCAACGGAAAGTTGCCAAAATGTGCGCTCACCAAAATTACTCCCTTACCATCGGAAAAAGCAGAGTCTAAATTTTCTTTGCCCACGATCTGCGCGCGTTTTTTTAAAAGACTGGGTTTATCCATCAGAAAAAGAATCTCTACTCCTGCCTTAGCCATAAAGGTAAAACAGTCCTTGGCAATTCTTTCCCGTTCCAGCGGTGATTTTTCGCTGCCAAAGGCAATGTTTAAACTCTCCAAGGCTATTTTCCTTTGTTTACGCGCCACAATATAGCCGATATAGGCAATATTTCTGGCTAGGCCATAGAGGTATTTGCCCGGAGTTACCTTGATTATCAAAGAACAAAAATTGAATCCTAACCAGCCAAAGAAGCGGCTGATGGTCTTACGTATCTTCTTAAAATCCATTCCGTCCCTTTAACGAAGTAAAGCAATTATAACAAAAAAAAGAGAAATTGCAAGGAAAAAATAAGTGAGCGCACAACTTACGCAACGGTAGCGAACGTAAGTTTACCTCATCCGGTTTTTTAATCTTGACTGATTTTAAATCCAACATCCTTGCCTCCTTGTTGTTGACTTATTCTATCATATACCAATCCATAAATCAACTTGCACATCTGGCAGGTTCAATATATAATTTAAGTTATGGATACCGAATTAGACCTACACTACCGCCGAATCAGGAGAATATTAATACTGACCTTGGTCCTCAATTGGCTGGTAGCATTAGCCAAAATTTTGTATGGCCTATTTAGCCGCTGTGCCAGTATTACTGCGGACGGCTTCCATTCCTTATCTGACGGCGCTTCCAATATTATCGGTATAGTGGGTATAAATTTTGCCTGCCGGCCTAAAGATGCAGACCATCCTTATGGCCATAAAAAATACGAAACCTTCTTTTCCCTGGGTATCAGCGCATTGCTGTTTATTATTGCCTTTAACCTGTTTCAAGAGGGGATAAAACGCCTGTATTACCCGATTATTCCGCAAATTGATATGAAAAGTTTTCTCGTCATACTTATTACTTTGGGTATTAACCTGTGGGTGATGAATTATGAACACAGGCAGGGTAAGGTATTACAAAGCGATATCCTTATTTCGGATTCTTTACATACCAAAGCAGATATCTTTACTTCGTTATCAGTAATAATTACGCTGGTAGCCATAAAATTGGGTTATCCCATATTTGACCCTATTGCTACCATAATCATCTCTTTATTCATTGCTTGGTCTGGTTACAATATAGCCAAACAGAGTTCAAGGGTACTCTGCGATACTGCACCGATATTAGATGTGAAAAAAATAGTAGACATTGTCCTGGGTATAAAAGGCGTGCAGGCCTGTCATAAGATCAGGACGCGCGGTAGGAGCGACGATATCTGCGTTGACTTACATGTTCAGGTTGCGCCGGATATGCATATGGATAATGCGCATAAAATAAGTTATGCCATTGAAGAGACCATTAAGCGCGGCATCCCGCAAGTTACTGACGTGGTAGTGCATATGGAGCCGAAAGAAAAATTAAATCCCCTTCAGGATAAACCATAAACCAATACTGGCAAATATACCCATTAGCCCACCGAAATAAAAAGGCACCTGCGGCCCGAAAAACTTCCAGAGTAATCCTGCTAATATCGATGCCGGCAATAATCCAATACCGACGAATGTGGCATGCAAACCAATAACCGTGGCGCGCAGGCCAGACGGAGCTATATCTGCTACCAGGGCCTTTTCTACCCCTTCAGTAAAGCCGATGTATAAACCATAAATCCCGAATAAAAGCCAAAAATTATTTAAAGAATTGTTCATGGCGAATCCTAAATAGACCAGGCCGTACAACATGTATCCAGAAACTAGTAATTTTTTTCTGCCAATTTTATCGGATAGGCGCGCTGCCGGATAGCTCACTAAGGCGTGAGTGATATTATAGACCAGATAAAAAAGAATGACCGTGCCTAAGGGACTGCCTAAATTTTTTGCCCGCAGCAATAAAAATTGATTAGAAGAATTGCCTAAGGTAAAGATAAAAGTAAAAATTAAAAAGAGTTTTAATCTTTTATCCAAGGCCTGCCATTTGAATTGGATTTTTGTTTTGGCGCTTTGGGCCTGGTTTTTTGTTTCTTTAACAAAAAATAGAAACAAAACTCCTAAGAAAGCAGGTATTAATGAAAAAAGAAATATGCTTTTATATTCGCCTTGATATCGGGTAATGATCAGATACGCTAATAAAACTCCGCAGGTTGCGCCTATGGTGTCCAGGGTGCGGTGTAAACCAAAAGCCGCCCCTCTCTTACCGTCTTTGGCGCTTTCAGCAATAAGGGCGTCGCGGGGAGCAGTGCGGATACCTTTGCCAAAACGGTCAACGGTTCTGGCCGCTAAAACATAAAACCAATTAGTAGAAATATATAAAATAAATTTACCTAGGGTGGAACTGCTATAGCCTAATATAGTAAAGGGGAGCCTTTTCTTAGTTTTATCTGAAAAGTATCCCGAAAATACTTTGATTAAACTGGCGAGGCTTTCGGCAATACCTTCAATTAAACCTAATATTGCCGGGCCTGCTCCTAATTGGGTAACCAGATAAATCGGTAATATCGGATAAACCATCTCGCTGGAGATGTCGGTCAATAAACTGGTTATGCCAAGTAAAATAATGTTAAACATATTAGCTCTATTGCAGATAATCCAACGGATCCTGGGGAATGCCTGAATTTTTTACTTCAAAGTGCAGGTGCGGTTGGATAGCGCGTAAATTAGCATTCCCGGTCTTACCCACTCGGCCTATACAATCGCCCTGCCGGAGGAAATTATTCGGCTCAACTAAAATTTGAGAAAGATGGCCGTAAATAGTAATTATACCATACGCGTGTTTGATGACCACATATTTTCCCATGCCGCGATTTTGTTTTGCCGCCACCACCCGGCCACAGCGGCTGGCATAAACCGGCGTTCCTATGGGCGCAAAAAGGTCTATCCCCTGGTGCACCCTTCTTCCACTACGTTCAGCGCCAAAAAGGCCGCTGCCCCAGTGGTCGCTACGAATAAGAATATCCCTTTCAAATTTTATCGGGCATAAAAAATATTCTTTATCTAAGAAATGAAGGCTGATTAAGAGATAGGCCGGTAAGATAATCAAAAATATGAAGAAAATACTCTTTTTCATTTTTTAAATTTTACAATTATACCATATAGAACTAATAATAAACAAAAAACGATAAAAATATCTGCGTAGCGCGTATAAAAAGTCAGGCTACCTTTAGGAATGCTGATTTTTTCTGTTTTATATCCGCTGATAAATATCTCCCGGCCGGATGCGTCCTTGACTAAAGCAATAATTTTTCCCGTAGGCGCAATAAAACCGGATACGCCGGTATTAGCCGAGCGCACCACATATACCCGATTTTCCACTGCCCTGAATACCGAGGCTTGAAAATGTTGATAGGGTGCACTGGTCCTGCCAAACCAGGCATCATTGGTAATATTGATTAAAAATTGAGCGCCTTTTTTCATAAATCTTGGCGCTAGCTCAGGAAAGATATCCTCAAAACAGATCAAGACAGAACTAGTTGTGGCATTATGCCTAAAAACCATATGCTCTCTGCCAGAGACTAGATCACCGATGGGAACCACTGTTTCTAGGAACCTGAAGACTTTTCTTAAAGGTATATATTCGCCAAAAGGCACAAGATGCAGTTTATCGTATTGATTTAATAGTTTGGCTTCGCTAGATAACAGAAGAGCGCTATTATAATACTGATCTTCTTTAAAAGTCACTGCACCAAAAAGCAAAGGCGTTTTAATTTCCTGGACAAAATTTTTTATCTGCTCAAAAAATACGGGTTCTTCTTCCAAGACCGCAGGTAAGGATGCCTCTGGCCAGATGATTAAATCCGGGTTATCTTTGACTGCAGCTTGTTTAGTTAAGGCAAAATATTTACCGAGAATAGAATCCCTGGCCCGGACATTCCATTTTAAGTCCTGGGGTATGTTTCCTTGGATCAGGGAAATCTTGATCGGTGATAGGTTATAGATATCAGGTGTTAGGTTTAATCTATAATATCCGTAGGCGATAGCGAAAATTATCGATAACCAAACTGCAAGATATTTTTTAATAGCGACGGGCAGTGAGCAACGATTGGCAAGCAGCGAGTAAACTGCTACATTCACCATCATTACCAAAAACGAAACTCCCCAGGCGCCGGTAATATCAGCAATCTGAATAATGGGCAGGTTCAGATATTGGGAATAGGCCAGAAGCGCCCAGGGAAAACCCGTAAAGAGATGGCTGCGCAGATGTTCTAAAAGAACCCAGGCGGAGGGGATTATTAACTGGCTAATAGCTAATGGCTTATGGCTGATGGCTGATACAAGCAACCCAAATACTCCAAAATAGACTGCTAAATACAAAACTAAAACAATTAAACCGGCAAAGGTAACATGGATTAACCAATAAATAATGCCAAACCAAAAAATAATCCCGGCAAGATAAGAGAGTAAAAATGCTTTTCTCTGAGATTTACCTTGAAGGGCAAAAAATAAAGGCACAAATCCCACCCAGGCCAAAAATTCAATATTAAAAGCAGGGAAAGATAAAATAAGTAGAATTGCCGAAGACAAACACAGAAATATTTCTTTTCTGAACTTTATTTTCCGTGGCATTTTTTATATTTTTTCTCGGAACCGCACGGACAGGGGTCATTCCGGCCGACTTTGGCTTGGGATGAGGGTTTTTGGGTAGGGGTTTTCGGTATCTGTGCAGGTTCTTCCGTAGGTTTTTCAAAGCGGGTCCCTTCAGGATGCAACAATTCCTGAGACAAGGAACTAAAAACGCCTCTAAATCTTTCTGGTTTAATTGGCTGTAATTTAAAAATTGCCTCAACCGCGTCTTCCTCAATATTAGAAATCATTTGCGTAAACATTTCAAAGGCCTCGCGCTTATATTCTATTAAAGGGTCGCGCTGGCCATAGGCGCGCAGGCCTATTCCTTCTCTTAAATTATCCATGGCGTAGAGATGGTCCTTCCATTTACTGTCAATGATCTGCAAAAATACCATGCGCTCTAAATGCCGCAATGTTTCCTGGCCAAAAGATTTTTCTCTATTCTCGTAAACCTGCGTTATGCTTTTAGACAATTCTTCTTTGATACGCTCTTTATTCAGGCCTTCTAATTTGGAGGCATCAACTTCTAAGCCAAATTTTAATCTTAGGGTATTAGCTAAACTTACCATATCCCATTGTCTGTCCCCGGTATTATCGCTCAGATATAATGCTAAAATATTATCGAGGATATCTCGCGCTATATCTAATATCTCATCTTTCAAAGAAACACCCTCTAAAATGTGCTTACGTTGACTATAGATTACCTCTCTTTGTTTATTCATCACATTATCGTATTCCAAAAGCTGTTTTCTAATCTCAAAATTATGCTGCTCTACTCTTCTCTGGGCAATCTCAATGGATTTGCTCACCCAGGGATGTTCAATGACCTGGCCCTCTTCTAATCCTAACCTATTCATAATCCCCACCAGCCGATCTGAACCAAATAAACGCATCAGGTCATCTTCTAATGCCACATAAAATCTAGAAGAACCGGGGTCTCCTTGCCTACCGGAACGGCCGCGCAACTGATTATCAATGCGCCGGGCTTCATGGCGCTCTGTGCCTAAGACATGCAGCCCTCCTACTGCAACTACTTTTTTATGTTCTTCTTCGGTTTCCTTCCTGTATTTTTCTAATATTTTTTTATATTCTTCTGGATAATTAGGGTCTTCGGGTTTTAGTTTCTCTCTGCTTAAATTCTTGGCCAATATTTGGGGATTACCGCCTAATAAAATATCAGTGCCTCTGCCAGCCATATTCGTGGCGATAGTTACTCCCTTGTACCTGCCGGCCTGGGCAACAATCTGGGCCTCCATCTCATGATACTTGGCATTCAACACCTGATGGCTAATGCCGCGCATTTTAAGCATCTCGGATAAACGTTCGGACTTATCAATGGAGATCGTACCCACTAAAACCGGCCGGCCCAAATTATAAAGCTCGGCTATCTCATCAACCACGGCCTTAAATTTTTCTTTCTCTGTCTTATAAATACAATCGGAATAATTAGTGCGGATAAGAACTCTATTGGTAGGAATAATCACCACATCTAATTTATATATAGCCTTAAATTCATTTGCCTCGGTAAAGGCGGTGCCGGTCATCCCGGCTAATTTTTCATACATCCGGAAATAATTCTGAAAGGTGATCGTAGCCAGGGTTTGATTCTCCCGTTCTATCTTCATCCCCTCTTTTGCTTCCACTGCCTGATGCAGGCCGTCTGACCAGCGCCTGCCCGGCATCATCCGGCCGGTAAATTCATCTACAATCACCACCTGTCCGTCTTTTACCACGTAATCCACATCTTTTTTATAAAGGTTGTGCGCGCGCAAGCCTTGAATAATATGGTGGCGCCATTCCATAGTTTCAATTTCATGCAGATTAGCCACGCCTAACATAGAACAGGCCTTAGATTCGCCCTGTTCTGTAAGATGGGCGGTATGCGCTTTTTCATCCACAATATAATCAAAGCCGGCGGATAAATCCTCTCCTTTATATTTTGCCTCAATTTCATCCTTTTCTAAAATTACCCTGCCTTTAAGCCGGGGGATAAGCTTATTAATGATATAATATTTTTCAGTGGACTCTTCTGCCGGCCCGGAAATAATCAAAGGCGTGCGCGCCTCATCAATCAATATGGAATCCACCTCATCCACAATGGCGTAATAAAAAGGCCGCTGCGCTAAATCTTCCAGACTGTATTTCATATTATCGCGCAGATAATCAAAGCCAAATTCATTATTCGTGCCATAGGTGATATCGCAATTATAAGCCTGTTTTCTCTGCTCATCGGACATATCATGCTGAATCACTCCTACGCAAAGGCCTAAAAATTCATAAATCGGCCCCATCCATTCCTGGTCGCGCCGGGCAAGGTAGTCATTAACCGTAACGATATGTACGCCCTTACCCAGCAGGGCATTAAGGTAAGCCGGCAAGGTGGCTACCAAGGTCTTTCCTTCGCCTGTAGCCATCTCCGCGATTTTACCTTCGTGCAGCACTATGCCGCCGGCTATCTGCGCATCAAAATGGCGCATATTTACCGTGCGCCTGGCTGCTTCTCTTACTGTAGCGAAAACTTCCGGCAAAATTTCTTGAAAAATTCTATTGCGGGTAATTTTCAATTTTTCTTTTATCCTGTCTTTTTCTTCGGGTATGGCTACGGCAAGAAGCGCTTCCTCTAATTCCTGAAATTGCGGCTCTAATTCCTTTGCCTTCTCTAAAACATGTTCTCTAAACTCCTCTGTTTTTTTCTTTAAATCTAAATCCGAAAGGCTGCTGATCTTAGGTTCCCACGCATTTACAGCAGCCACGATTTTAGCCAGTTCTACCATCTTATTTATGGATGGCCCGGGCAGATCTTGATGTAAGGCGATATTAACCGAGGGGTATTTTTTCTGGATAATGTTTTGTTTTTGTTTTAAAAGTTGTTTTTTAATCAGTCCTAACATTTTTCTTCAAATACGCTTCAATCAACTCATCAATTCCGCCGTCCATCACCTTGTTCACATCTCCGGTTTCATAATCCGTGCGGTGGTCTTTAACCATACTGTAAGGATGCATGACATAAGAGCGGACCTGGCTTCCCCACTCAATCTTTTTTTTCTCTGTACCGTATTGCTTAAACAACTCTGCTTCCTTCTTCTTTCTTTCTAAATCATAAAGCCTGGCCTGCAATATTTTTAAAGCAGTTTGTTTGTTTTGATATTGGGAGCGCTCATTCTGGCACTGTGCTACTATGCCTGAAGGGATATGCGTTATCCTTACCGCCGAATCCGTAGTATTTACGCTCTGGCCGCCCGGGCCCGATGAACGATAAACATCAATGCGTAAATCCTTGTCTTCTATTTTTACATCCGCGCCTTCCTCTATTTCCGGAATTACGTCTACCGAGGCAAACGAGGTATGCCGGCGTTTATTAGCATCAAACGGAGAAATGCGTACCAGTCGATGCACTCCGCGCTCCGCTTTTAAATAGCCATACACATATTCTCCTTCGATTAATGCCGTGATATTTTTTATTCCTGCCTCTTCACCGAAAAGTATATCCAGTGTTTTTAGATTATACTTGTGGCTTTCCGCCCAACGGCTATACATGCGAAAGAGCATTCCCACCCAATCGCAAGATTCCGTTCCTCCTGCTCCGGCATTAATGCTTAAAATCGCATTATTTTTATCAAACTCAGCCGAAAGCAAAGCCTTAAATTCTAACTTATCCACCTCGCTGAGAAGGGCATCAATATTTCTGGATAAATCTGCGATTAACTCTTTGTCTTCCTCTTTAAGAATCTCAGCGATTTCCTTTAATTCTGCGTATCTCTTAAAGGTATTCTCCCAAGGTTCAACCGCTGACTTAAGGGCCTTTAGTTTTTTTACTACTTTTGTAGAATTATCCGTATTCTGCCAGAATCCGCCTTGAGACATCTGCAGGGATAAGTCCTGGGCTTTTTTCTTTTGGTTATCTATGTCAAAGATAACCTCGTAAAGATTCCAGGCGGGTGGATATAGCTGAAAAATTGGCTTTGATGTTTTCTAACATTATATTCCTCCTTCATAGTAATGAACACCTGCCCATCCGCCCTAAAAAGGGCGCACTTGGCAATCCTTTATGCCAAGGTGCGATAGGGCCGGGTGTTATGTTCTTTTTATGCCTCTGAGGCTCAGCAAAAACTCATCTTTGTTATCGGAAAAATTAGATGCCTCTTCTTCGGTGATCTTGGCTTCTTTGACTAATTTGATTAAGGATTGATTAAAAGATTGCATATTGAAGATTCCTCCATCTTCAATGAACTGCGGTATCTCCCAGGTCTTTCCCTCTCTAGTTAATCTACTTATAGTAGGGGTAAGTAGCATAATCTCTACGGCCGGTATGCGTCCGGACTGATCTTTTAAAGGCACCAGCCTCTGCGAGATTATGCCTTTTAATAAATAAGATAACTGCGTCCTGATCTGTTGGTGTTGGTGGGGAGGGAAAAAATTGATAATTCTTTCTATGCTTTGGCTGGCATTTACAGTATGCAGGGTACTTAAAACTAACACCCCTGTTTCTGCAGCGGTGATAGCGCTGGCCATCGTTTCAATATCGCGGATATTACCTATATATATGACATCCGGGCTCTGTAAGGTAAAGGCGCGCAAAGCCACCGCGTAGGAGGAAACATCCACGCCCAATTCCCGCTGATTAATAATAGAGTTTTTGTCTTCAAAAGTAAACTCAATCGGCTCTTCTACCGTGAGGATATGTTTGCTCGTATTACTATTAATATAATCGATCATGCTGGCGATGGTAGTGGACTTTCCGCTGCCGGCGCTTCCGGTTAAAAGCACCAAGCCTCTTTTCTCCAGCGCTAATTTCTTTAATACTTCAGCCGGTAAATTAAGCTCTTCAAATGTCTTGGTGGCGCAATGGACATTTCTGATCACGATGGCAGGCCAGTTTCTCTGGGTAAATATATTTATTCTGAACCTGCGGCCAAATTCTTCTAAATACAAAGCAAAATCTATATCTAAACTATGCTTAAAATTCTCTCTTTGTTTGGGAGTGGTTATTTCTTCCACCGCCTTCATCATATCGTCTACGCTTAATACGGCATCCGAAGCCCCGGTCACCTTGCCGTCAATCCTCAGGCGCGGCGGGCCGCCGGCGCGCAAAAATAAATCCGAGGCCTCACTATCAACCATCTGTTTTAATAATTTCTTTATGCTCATTTTCACCTCCGGATAATTACCTATTTTTTAAACTGTCTTTATAATTATAACACTAATTTCTTAATTTCTTCAGCCGGTAAATTAAGCTCTTCAAATGTCTTGGTGGCGCAATGGACATTTCTGATCACGATGGCAGGCCAGTTTCTCTGGGTAAATATATTTATTCTGAACCTGCGGCCAAATTCTTCTAAATACAAAGCAAAATCTATATCTAAACTATGCTTAAAATTCTCTCTTTGTTTGGGAGTGGTTATTTCTTCCACCGCCTTCATCATATCGTCTACGCTTAATACGGCATCCGAAGCCCCGGTCACCTTGCCGTCAATCCTCAGGCGCGGCGGGCCGCCGGCGCGCAAAAATAAATCCGAGGCCTCACTATCAACCATCTGTTTTAATAATTTCTTTATGCTCATTTTCACCTCCGGATAATTACCTATTTTTTAAACTGTCTTTATAATTATAACACTAATTTCTTAATTTGTCGCTCCAGATTTAAAAGTGCGGCTTTGGTTTTCTTTCCCAAAATATAGCCGCCTAACTTACCACTGGATTCAATGATGCGATGACAGGGAATAATCAAGGGATAAGGATTATTTTTTAATATCTGCCCTACCGCCCGATACGCCTTTGGCCTGCCGGCTTTACGGGCTATCCATTTATAAGTGCGTACTTCGCCTAAGGGAATGCCTGATACAATT
>Ga0155745_139_pt2 | contig 11783 bp, 11 predicted proteins | sample RifCSPlowO2_01_FD_107399 | JGI IMG/M metagenome (GOLD analysis project Ga0155745, IMG submission 107399) | Omnitrophica WOR_2 bacterium RIFCSPLOWO2_01_FULL_41_12
TTCAAATTTATTGGCAATTTTTATCAGCCTGCTTCCTTTGGGAATACGCGATTTTACAAAACCGTCCAGAGAACCCCGAAAACGATTATATATAGGTAAAGAGATGATCTTATTCAAATAGGTGCTTAAGGCGCCGACATTGGGAGCGATACTTAATTCATTGGTGTTTAAGACTACCAGTATGTCTTTTTTGAGGTGTCCGGCATTATTTAAGCCTTCAAAACATAATCCGCCGCTTAGTGAACCATCGCCGATTACTGCCGCCACTTTATAATAATTTTGGCTGGGCAAACTCTCTCTGGCGCAGGCCAGGCCTAAGGCCAAAGATACGGCCGTAGAACTGTGGCCGGTAGTAAAGGCATCGTAAACAGATTCGTCTTTGCAAGGGAAGCCGCTTAATCCCTGATATTGGCGTAGGTGAGAAAAAGCCTGATTTCTTCCGCTAAGAATCTTATGCGCATAAACCTGGTGGCCGACATCAAAGACTATTTTATCCTTAGGCATATCCAGGCAGTAATGTAAGGCCAGGATTAATTCTACGGCTCCTAAACTGGAGGCTAGATGTCCTCCGGTTGAGGAGACTACCTCGATTATCCGCTCTCTAATTTCCTGCGCCAATTGCGGCAGTTGTTCTAAAGAAAGCTTCTTTAAATCTTGCGCCGAATTTATTTTTTCTAACAAGGTCATTGCTCTATCTTGGTTTCGTCCAATGGCTTTAATTCAAAATCGCCTTTTTTATTTTTTACCAGGAGGTCAATTTTTTTCTTGGCATTCCCTAACCTAAAGGAACATAGCCGCGACAGTTCAATACCTTCCTGATATTTCTTTAATGCCTCATCCAAAGATAAATCCCCTTTTTCCAAATCTTCCACGATTTTTTCCAGTTTTTTGAGCGCGTCCTCAAACTTCATCTCTGCCATTTTAATAAACCTCCCTTACCTGGCTTAAAATTTCTCCCTTGTGCAGTCTGGTCTTAATCACCTCTCCGGCTTTTATTGCCTTTGCCTCTTTTATTACCGCGCCATCAGCCATCTTAAAGGTAATGCTATAACCCCGCGCTAATATATTTAAAGGGCTAAGGCCGGATAACTTTTCTATGGCCTTAGTAAATTCTGATTGCTTTAATTTCATAAAGTGCGTCATGCGCACATAAATCTGCCGGGCAAAATCCCGGGCCCTTTCCTGATACTCATCAATTAAAACTACGGGATTCTTCAGCCTGAGCCGGTGCATAAGCGCATCTATAGTATCTTGAAAATTCTGGCCTAAATCTAAAAATGATTGCTTCAGGTTTTTAATTAAAGAATCTAGATTGTCTTTTAAATCTTCTTTTTTAGGAATGACTATTTCTGCGGCTACAGAAGGAGTGGCTGCCCTTAAGTCCGCTACTAAATCCGCTATAGTGACATCCCGCTCATGGCCTACTGCCGAAATCACGGGTATCTGGGAATGATAAATTGCCCTGGCCACCACCTCTTCATTAAATGCCCAGAGGTCTTCTGTGCTTCCTCCGCCGCGGCCGACAATCATCACCTCAATACGTTCATTTCCGGATACCCGACTATTAAAATCGTTAAAATCTTTTATCCCTAAGGCAATTTCTTCTTTAGCGTTTTCTCCCTGCACCCGCACCGGATTAATAATGATGTGCACATCCTTAAATCTTCTCTCCAGAACCTTTAAGACATCTTTTATGGCTGCGCCCGAGAGAGAAGTCACTACGCCGATGCGGGAAGGAAGATAGGGAATGGGTCTTTTATGGGCTAAAGAAAAGAGCCCTTCTTTTTCTAACTTTTGTTTTAATTGCTCCAGGGCTAATTGCAGGCTGCCTATACCTTTAGGTTCAATCTTTTCAATAATTAACTGGTATTGGCCGCGCGGGGCATAAACCTCTACCTTGCCCAAACAGATTACCTTCAGGCCATCTTCAATCTTAAACTTGATCTCTTTGCTGTTGCGGTTAAAAATTACCGCAGTTAATATTGCAGCCTGGTCTTTTAAAGAAAGATAATCGTGGCCTGATGGGTATTGTCTAAAATTAGAAACCTCTCCTTCTACCCAAACTTCAGCAAAATTGCTTTCTAAGATTAATTTGATATCCTGGGTAATTTCGGAGACAGTAAAGATACGCCTAGTTTTAATCTCACTGCTCTGCAGGGACATTTTTTTCTTCCGGGGGTTTCTGTTTTAAGACAATCAAATTTACCGAATAAGGACTTAAGGTTAGGGTTTCCTGATATAAATCGGTTGTGTTGACTTCCTTTTTTTCTAAAGGCGTAAATTCGCAATCCAAACTACAGGATGAATCTATGGCGTATCTTTGGTATAAATAATTTGCTTTGAGATTTTTCAGGCTTAACGTTAAATTACGACTGGAAGAATTAAATTTAGCCGCTTGAGCATTTAATTCATGCACCTTCTTTAATAAGTTCTTCACTTTCTTGGTCGGCCTGGGCCGCACATTAGCCATGTCCGGCTGACCGGCCAATATCTTCTCCAATTTATCGGTCTTGATTAAATTCAAGAGCATTTTTCTTTCTGCTCCGTTTAACGTAGCGATATTCTTAGATAAGAAACTGGTGGCTACATCCGGGTCAATATAGTTATAGACCAAAATGGCGATGTAGTCCTTGCCTTTAGTGGCGATTACCCCCACAAATTCATCATTGAATTTTGCCGGAGCGGAAAACATATCGCTTCCTAAGTTAGCCAATATCTTAAAGACGTTATATGTGGACTTAGGCCCGCCTTTATAATTAGAGCCTTCGGGGTCAAACCAAAATATACCCACGTTCCTGACTACGGCCTCTTTATTGTTCTGGAAATCCTCTAAAGAAAAGTAGAGTTGATAGTCTAGGCCTGCCTCATACATATTTTTTATCCGGCTGGGGATATAACTTGAGGAGATAAAAGATTTTTCCTTTCTTTCTACAGAGACATTAATATTACGGTCATAGTTCCACTCATCCACAATTAATGGCAGATTGCGGTCAAAATTAAAATAGGAAAGCCAATCCCGGATGAGCGCCACCGGAGTCTTATTATAAATAGTCCACCCTTTCTCAATCTTAGGGTCGGTGGAGTAGGTATGCCAGCTAATAAAATTCAAAGGGAGTTTATAGTGCGCGCAAAATCTGATTAATTCATAAATCAGGCTATTTTCCGCAGTCAGGATAGTATTTCCGTCGAGATTCTGGAACCACCAACTTGTGCTTGGGCCGCCAATAGGTATATGTATCTTGGTTTCCGCCTCTAATTCCTTTACGCTTTCAGCTAGCGCCCGGTATAAATTAAAATATTCCTGTTTTCTGCCCAGAAAGAAATCATCCAAATCCGGCGCATTCCAGATTTCATACCAGATATTATATCTTTTTTGGCAGCTTAAATTCCTGATCTGGGTTTTTACCAATTCTTTAAACGCCTTCGGATCCCAGGGCGGGCTTTTTTTATCCAAGACCTTACCCAGGCCTGCGGGTGTTCCAAATAAATCCAAAATCACTATACCGCCTCCGGCATTAATCTTGCGAATGATATTTTCATAATTAGCCAATAACTTGTCCTGTTGTTCTTTGTCCTTGGCTAATTGATTTATCTCCCAAAGGTTATACTGGAGCCGATATAAACCATTAAATCCGATATCTTGCTCCCAGGCCTCTAAAACCTCCTGCGCTGCCAACTCCTGGGGCCAGCTCATCTGGCGGTGAAAACCCCGGCCGCTTAAATCAATGTTAGGCTTAAAGATTTTGGGCAAGGGCGTAGTATTTGAAGTGACATCGAGACTAAACTCAAGGTCACTATCTTGAGCAAGACATGTTAATGCAAAAGTCAAAACGCAAAATGTAAAACTACAATTTAAAATTAAAAATTTAAATTTACTCATTTAATTTTTTCTGTATTCTGGTAATTGACCTTGCTTTCCCTGTATCCTCGTCAATATCCAAGACCGCTCCTTGCAACTGCACATTCTCACGAGCCACTTCAAATCTTATGGGTATTTGGGTGAGAAATCTTTCCAAGACATCTTCTATTCTTCTGCCAATCACGGAATCGCAAGGCCCGGTCATACCTACGTCCGTAATGTAGGCGCTGCCTTTGGGTAAAATTTTCTCATCCGCGGTTTGGATATGCGTATGGGTGCCTAAAACTGCGCTCACCCTGCCATCCAAGTACCAGCCCAGGGCTACTTTTTCTGAAGTGGCCTCCGCATGGATATCCACGATAATTATCTTGGTCTCTTTGGATAATTCTTCCTGCGCCCTCAAGCTGGTTTTAAAAGGGCATTCCAGCGCCTCCATAAAGACCCGGCCATTGACATTGACCACGCCTACTTTTAATCCTTTGCGGGAGGTAAATAGACTGAATCCTCGTCCGGGTGCGCCGGCAGGAAAATTCGCCGGCCTTAAAATTCTTTCTTCCTGTGCTATCATCTCAAAAATTTCTCTTTTTTTCCAGATATGGTCTCCGGAAGTAAGCACATTGACCCCGGCAGCAAATAATTCTTCGGCCACGCGCGGCGTAATCCCCGAACCTCCGGCGGCATTTTCCGCATTGGCAATCACAAAATCCAGCTTATACTCTTTCGTTAAAGCAGGAAGAAGTTTTTGTATTGCCTCTCTACCTGGTGAGCCTACTATGTCGCCAATGAATAAAATGTTCATTTTTGCGTATCTCCCAAACAACACTTATCTTGTCGTGGGACAGTCCCCTTCGGGGACAGTCCCTACTGGCAATGCTTATTTCGCATACTCTATAGACCGAGTCTCTCTTATCACTGTCACTTTAATTTGGCCCGGATACTCCATTCCTTCCTCTATCTTTTTGCGGATATCCCGCGCCAGATTCATAGCATCGGCGTCGGAAATTTTCTCCGGCTGCACAATCACCCGTATTTCTCTGCCCGCTTGTATGGCAAAGGATTTCTCCACACCCTTAAAGAGATTAGCAATGGATTCTAATTTTTCCAATCTCTTTATGTAAGTCTCTAGGGTTTCTCGCCTGGCTCCGGGCCGGGTAGCGCTGATGGCATCCCCTGCTACTGCCAAAATCGCATACATGCTCTGGGGTGCTGTTTCTTCATGGTGCGCCTCAATGGCATGCACCACCTCCTGCGCTTCATTATATTTTCTGGCCAGTTCCGCCCCGATTTTAGCGTGCGTGCCCTCCACCTGATGGTCAACGGCCTTACCGATATCATGCAATAAGCCTATACGCCGGGCCAGCCTAAAATCAAATCCTATTTCCGAGGCTATTGCACCCACCAGAAAAGAGACTTCTTTGGAATGCTGCAGGGCATTTTGGCCGAAGCTGGTGCGATACTTTAACCGTCCCAATAATTTGATTAGCTCCGGATGCAAACCATTCACCCCGGCTTCAAAGGCAACGCGCTCTCCTTCTTCGCGAATCTTCTCGTCCATCTCTTTCTTGGTCTTCTCCACTATCTCTTCAATCCTTCCCGGATGAATCCTGCCATCAGTAATAAGCTTCTCTAAGCTCAAGCGCGCGATCTCCCGGCGCACCGTATCAAAAGCAGATAAAGTCACTGCCTCAGGCGTATCATCAATAATCACATCCACTCCGGTAGCCATTTCCAGGGCGCGGATATTTCTTCCTTCCCTGCCGATGACCCTGCCTTTCATTTCGTCGTTAGGCAGATTTACCACGCTGACCGTGGATTCTACTGTATGTTCCACCGCGCACTTTTGAATAGCCAGGCTCAGTATTTCTCTCGCCTTCTTATCGGTGATGCTGCGCAATTCTTCCTCGTGTCTCTTAATCAGCCCCGCTTTTTCATTGTTTAATTCTTCATTCAGGCGGCTCAGTAATATCTGTTTTGCTTCTTCGGCAGACAAAGAAGAGATTTTCTGCAGCCTTTCTTTTTCTTCGGCGATAAGCAACTGCAGCTGATTTTCTTTGGCCTTCACTGCATCTTCTAATTTCTTGATATTCTCCTGCCTTAACCCTATCTCTTTTTCTTTTGTCTCAAGAAGCAGGAGCCTGCGCTCAATATTCTCTTCTTTTTGCGTCAGCCTTTTCTCTAAATTGGATATCTCCAGGCGCCGGTCTTTAGTCTCGCGCTCAAAGTCCTGGCGCATGCGATACAAAAGGTCCTTTGCTTCCAGTTCCGCTTCCCGGCGTTTGTCCTGCGCCTCTTTTTTGGCCTGCTCTAAGATCTGTTTGGCCTTTTCTGTAGCGTCCTGAATCTTTTTTTCGGCTACGTATCGTCTCAATAAATATCCTGCGTAAACCGAGACTACGGCAACCACCATAAATATAATTAGGTTTAACATGTTTGTAATCAGCCTCCTATCCTAAAAAATGATTATTAAAGGTGAAACTTCAGGCTAAGATAACTTTGTTGACGCGAACATCCGTGCTTGAGGCGGGTATTGTAGGTAAGATTTGAAAATCAAATGCCAGGCCAATTGAAGCTATGTTGGAGTTGAGTTTCTTTAAGAAACGGTCGTAGCAACCCTTGCCGCGGCCTAAGCGGTTGCCCTTTTTATCAAAGGCAACCCCAGGCACCACTACAAGGTCTAAGTCTTTAGGGGCAATGGACTTTTTGACTGCTGGTTCGCATATACCATAAGGACCCTTTTTTAGTTTTACCCGACCATGTAATATGCAGGGCCTTATTATTATTCTATTTTTGCTACAAACTGGCACGGCAATAATCTTACCTAATTTTTGTGCTTCTTTGATCATCTTTTGCGTATCAACCTCGCCATCAAACGAGATGTAAAACATCACTCTCTGCGCTTTCTGAAAAATCTTTGTCCTAAACAGTTTATCTTTTATTACTCTGCTTTTCCTATTCCGCTCTTCCTCCTTCTGTGTTTTTAGTTTCAGAAGAATTTTACTACGGATTTGCCTCTTTGTCAACCCCCACACCAATTTGTTTATAGGTAAGGCTAAATTCCTAATTGGTGTGGGGGTCAACCCTTTGGTCTTAGTGCTCATGCGTATCACTCTTGGGCTCAAATGCGCTGGGGTCCTTGCCTATCTTTTTATAATAATCCGCCAAGGCCGCCCTTAATGCCTGCTCGGCTAAGACCGAACAATGCATCTTTATCGGCGGCAACCCGCCTAATGCCTCAGCAACTGCGCGGTTAGAAATCTGCAAGGCCTCTTCCACGGTTTTTCCCTTGACCATCTCCGTAACCATAGAACTGGTGCTGATCGCCGCACCGCATCCGAAGGTCTTAAATTTTGCATCCACGATAATATCGTTCTCTACCTTAATATACATTCGCATCACGTCCCCGCAGACCGGATTCCCGACGTTACCGATACCGCTGGCATCGGGAATTTCCCCTACATTTCTGGGATGCGTGAAGTGGTCCATTACTTTATCGCTATAATTTAAGTCGCTCATTTTATTTTACCATAATAAGTTTATGCGGCTTTGTGGCTTTCTTAAAATCTTTAGGCGCTTGAATTTTTTTCAGGCTACTGAGCCTTTTTCTTTTTTCCAATTCTTTATAAATCAAAACCCAGGCGCAATCCTTTTCATTATCTACCTCGCATTTACCTTTATTCATCCCGCCGCAAGGCCCATTAAGCAGCCCCTTAGGGCAAAGGGTAATCGGGCAGATACCGCCGGTAATATCTAAAACGCATTCACCGCACATGGAGCATTTTTCATAGAAATTCCCCTGGGCATCCAATACTGCTCCAAACATTGTGTTACAGCCGGGCAGCACTACCAAACCCAGCCGGTCATTATCTTTTGCCGACTGGATGCCTAAACCGCAGGCCAAGACTAAAATCGCTTCTGCCTCGCGCAGCGCCTTTAAATTTTTGGCAAATTCGGTTTTTATCTGGGCTGCTATACACGGGGCATTGGGAACACACATGCCTGTTACTGTTTTGCCCTGCACCTCTAACTGTTCCTTCATTTTCAATAACTCAGGCTGGCCGCCGGTCTTACAGGTAGTAGCGCACTCTCCGCAACCCACCAAAAATACCTTAGTCAAGCCCTTTAAACTCTCCAAAATCTCGGTTAATGGTTTTTGTTCAGTGATAATCATTTTTTAATTTTTCCATCCTTTGTTTAATTTTTGCTTCATAGCCAATATCTGTGGGTTCATAATATTTAACTTTTTTTCTAGTGTATTTTTGTTTGACATAATGGCCGGGATAATCATGGGCGTATTTATAATCTTTACCATGGCCTAAAGCTTCGGCATCGGCATGGGTGTCTTTTAAGTGGTCAGGCACCTCTTGCACCTTTTCTTTTTCAATATCCGCATAGGCCTTGTCAATAGCCAAGTAGCTAGCATTAGACTTTGGCGCGCAGGAAACATAAACCACTGCTTGGGCCAAGGGAATTCTGGCCTCAGGCATACCCACAAATTCCGATATTTGTAAAGCAGCGTTGGCTAAAACTAAAGCCAAGGGGTCAGCATTACCGACGTCTTCGGCAGCCAAGATACAAATCCTGCGGGCAATAAAACGGGGGTCCTCTCCCGCATAGAGCATCTTAGCCATCCAGTATAAAGCTGCGTCTGGATCAGAGCCACGCATGGATTTTATAAACGCGGAAGCAGTATCGTAATGGCCGTCTTCGTCTTTATCATAAAGAACAGCTTTTTTTTGAATGGATTCAGCAGCAACTTCTAAATTAAAGTGGATAAATCCGTCTTTGGATTTAGGTGTGCTGATGGCGCCTACTTCTAAAGCATTCAGGCCGCGCCTGGCATCGCCTTCGCAGGTCTTGGCTAAAAATGTCAGGGCTTTATTCTCCATCCTGATCTTAAGGCTACCCAATCCCTTAACTTTATTCTTGAGAGCAGAAGTCAGTATACTTAAAATTTCCTTTGGCGTCAAAGGTTTTAATTCAAAGACTAGCGAGCGGGACAAAAGCGGCGCAGCCAGATAAAAAAAGGGGTTATGCACAGTGGCGCCAACAAGGATAGGGTTACCTTCTTCAGTATCAGGCATCAATATATCCTGCTGGGCTTTATTAAAACGGTGTATCTCATCAATAAACAGGATGGTCTTTTTACCGCTATTGATTTTTCTGGCCTTTGCCTGAGTAATGACCTTTCTTAATTCTTCCACATTGGAGGTAGTGGCATTGATTGCTGTGTAATGGGATTTAGTAGCATTGGCAATACACCAGGCCAAGGAAGTCTTGCCTGTTCCGGGCGGGCCATAAAGTATTAAGGAACTAATCCGGTCTGCCTCAATTGCCCGGCGCAGGAGTTTACCTTTGCCTAAGATATGCTCTTGGCCGACAAATTCCTCCAAAGTAGCCGGACGCATGCGTACTGCCAAAGGTAGGTCTTTTAGATTTTCTTTTTTTTCTTCTTGAAAGAGATCCATAATATGTTATCCCGTACCTGCATGCAGGTACGGGATTATTTCGGCCATACAACTTACGTTCGCTTACGCTCCGTAAGTTGTGGCCTCAATAAAAAATCCCCGCACTGTGCCGTTGGATATGATGGGCTGAACCGATTTGGTTCCACGTGGGTGCTCTCTCTTTGATGCACGCAGCACCAAAGAAGTTAAGCTCCCTTTATATTGGTGTTGGTTCACCAATCATCAAATTTTCCAACGTGCACGGCAGGGATATTTTACAAGAACCGAATTTATTTGCAAAATAAGTATAACACATCCTAAAATAAAAGTCAAGGAGGCTATTGTAAAAGGGTTTTATCTAATCTGCACCGCAAAATTTTTCACTAATACATCTAAAACTTGCGCATGTATAGAATTAATCTCTTCTTCGGTTAAGGTGCGCTCGCTTGAGCGATAAAGACAAGCCAGGGTTAAACCGATATGGCCGGGAGGAATCTGCTTGCCCTGATAATAATCTATAATCTTTACCGCGCACAGTAAAGGCCTTGCCTTTTCTAGCATTGCTTCTCTGATCTCATTGACCAATACGCCTTCTTTGACCACTAAACTGATATCTCTGGATATGCCTGGATATAGAGGTAAAGGCGTAAATTTCTTTTGCGGGCTTAAGGAGGAAAAAAGTTTATCCAGGTCAATCTCTGCGCTAAAAACATCTTTATTTTTGATCTCCAGCATTTCTAAGCTTGCCCTTTGTAATTGCGCGATGAAACCTATTTTTTCTTTTTGCAGGTAGACGGCAACCGCAAAAGGAGCGCTGAGAGTTTGAAAACTATAATCCTTGATGCCTAAGCGTTCCCAGACCACTTCTAATATGCCTTTTAAATGCAGGATGCTGGCCGGCGCAGATTGTATCCCACAAATAGCGATGCCTAAAGTTAAAACCTCAAGCGGCCCGGATGGAATATTCCGGAAAGACTTGGCAATCTCGAAAATGTGGATTTGGTTTTGTTTCTGGTTAAGATTGTAGGCAATGCAACGGCCTAAACCAGGAATAAGCGTAGGCCTCAAGGCTTCTTGTTCCTTACTCAAAGGGTTTAAGATTTCTATTGCGGGTGTCTGTTGGTCTCTGAATAAAGACCTGTCCATTAGGCTGTAAGTAATGACCTCGTTTAAGCCTAAACCCGCCAGGATATTTTTTATTAAAGCAACCAAACCCCTTGTTCCAGAAGCAGTTATATCTGGGCTAACCTTCGGTAAAGACTTGGGAATGTTTTCGTAACCCCATATCCGGGCAATCTCCTCCACTAAGTCTACGGCTAAATTTATATCCTCCCGATATAAAGGCACTTTAACTAAAAAATTATTTTTTTTCTTCTGGAATACCTTAAATCCTAAATTCACTAAAATTCTTTTGGCTCTGGTTACGGGTATCTTTATTCCTAAAATTTTATTCACGCTGGCCGTATCTAAATTAATCGCTTTCTGTTTGGTTTTAGGTAGACCTGCTTCTAAGGCATTAACCAATTGTCCTGCAGTTAAGTCCTGGATTAGTTTAGCCGCCTCTAAAGAAGCCGATTTTACGCTTCCTAAATCAACGCCTCTTTCAAAACGATAAGAGGAATCCGTTTGCAGGCCTAGCTTTTGCCTGGCGCGCCGGATACTCACCGGATTAAATATGGCTGCTTCTAAAAGGATATTTTTGGTATTATAGTTTACTTCTGTATCCTTTCCTCCCATAATCCCGGCGATGGCTATCGGCTTTCTGTCATCGGCAATCACTAAAATATCGGCGTCCAGCACCCTCTCTTCTTGGTCCAGGGTAATTATCTTTTCCTGATTTTTCACCCGCCGCACAACTATAGTATTACCCAGCTTATCCAAATCAAAGGCGTGCAAAGGCTCGCCATAGGAAAATAATACATAATTTGTAATATCCACGATATTATTTACGCTGCGGCAACCAATAAGTTCCAGGCGTGTCCTCAACCAATCCGGCGACGGGCCTACTTTGACGTCCTTAATTATCTTGGCGGTGTATAACGGACAATCTTTTTTATCTTCTATTTTAAGTTGTAAGTGTTTGCTGTTTGGTTTTTGGTGTTTGGTGTTTGGTTTTTGATTTTTGATTTTTGATTTTGTAATGGCTGCTACTTCCCTGGCGATCCCTATCACGCTTAATAAATCCGGCCGGTTAGGAGTTATTTCTATTTCTAAGACAAAATCCGCGCCTTTTTCTTCTAAGGCAGTCACTTCCAGGCCGGCCATGGTAAGTTTGTCGCCTAAGGCTTGGGGTGAAATTTTAATCTCCACAAAATCTTTGAGCCAATTATAGGTAACTTTCATTTTTAAAACTGCCTTAAGAACCTTAGGTCATTCTCAAAAAATAACCGGATATCATCAATGCCAAACTTTAACATGGCAATTCTTTCTATGCCCATCCCAAAGGCAAAACCCGTATATTCCTTAGGGTTATAGCCGAC
>Ga0155745_109_pt1 | contig 11728 bp, 12 predicted proteins | sample RifCSPlowO2_01_FD_107399 | JGI IMG/M metagenome (GOLD analysis project Ga0155745, IMG submission 107399) | Omnitrophica WOR_2 bacterium RIFCSPLOWO2_01_FULL_41_12
CCAGCGGGTTTTAGAATTAGCAGATAAACCTTTGCTTAAGCCGCTCATTGACATACCCAAATTATCTCTGATGGGCCAAAATATGGTGCGTGATGCTATTGACGCATTTATTAAAAGGGATGCGCAAGTTGCCAAAAAAGTTGTGTTTGCTGATAAAGAAGCAGATAGTTTACGTAATCTTATCCAGAGTGAACTGATCGATGACTATATGAAAAAAGATGGTACAACTGCTGACCGCGCAGTCCCGCTGCTACTGATTGCCCGGCACTTAGAGCGTATCTGCGATCACGCCACTAACATTGCTGAAGATATAGTTTATCTGGTGGAGGCAAAAATAGTAAAGCATCATCCCGAAAAATTAAAATAGAGCTTAGGTCTTTGTTCAATATCTCCTTGACCCCCTACCATCTAAATGATATAATCCCAAAGTTACCCGAAAAAACACCCAAAATCTACCGGATTTAAAAAAACGGAGGAAAATATGGATGAGATATTAGAGATATTAGAGAAAGACGGCCGCACGCCCGTAGAAGATATTGCTAAGATGCTCAAGAAGAAACCGCAAAAGATTAAAGAGGCCATAAAAAAATATGAAAAAGAAGGCGCAATCTTAAAGTATAAGGCGGTGATAAACAAAGAGTTAATCCGCGATGCAAATTCAGAGGTCAGGGCATTAATAGAGGTGAATATTATCCCCCAAAAAGATGTGGGTTTTGACAAGATTGCCGAGCGCTTATATTCGTTTGCTGAGGTTTCCAGTTGTTATTTAGTCTCAGGCACCTATGACTTACTGCTAATTATAGAAGGAAAAGACCTGCGCACAGTATCCAGGTTTGTCGCCGAGAAATTAGCGCCGATGGAGAATATCCGGGGCACAGTGACGCACTTTCTCTTAAAAAAATACAAGGAAGATGGGATTATTTTGAAGCATAAGGAAGAGAATAAGAGGATAGCGATATCGTATTAAATGAAAAATATTATCTCTAAGAAAGTACAAGATATGCAGCCTTCTGGTATCCGGGCCTTTTTTGACCTGGTACTGGGGATGAAGGAGGTTATTTCGCTGGGAGTGGGTGAGCCGGATTTTGTGACTCCCTGGCAGATCCGCGAAGCAGGAATATATTCCTTAGAGGAGGGTTTTACCTCCTATACCTCAAATAAAGGCCTCTATAAATTAAGGTTAAGCATCAGCCGGGATTTAAAAAATAGGTATGGCTTAAAATACTCGCCTGAGGATGAAATCCTGATTACGGTGGGGGTAAGCGAGGGTTTTGATTTGAGTTTACGGGCAATCATCAATCCGGGCGATAAAGTCCTGATCCCCAGCCCCGGTTACGTATCCTACGGCCCCCTAACCGAATTAGCCGGCGGTATACCTATATATATCGATACAAAGAGCGATGGGTTTAAACTTACGGCTAAACTATTAGAAAAATTTATGCACCATTACCCCAAGGCGATTATCCTGAATTATCCCAATAATCCCACGGGTGTTTCTTATACTAAAAAGGAATTAGAAAAGATCAAGCAGGTGATTTTAAAACATAAATTGATCTGTATCTCTGATGAGATCTACGCTGACCTAACCTATGATTTTGCGCATACGCCTTTTGCTACGCTTTCCGGCGCAAAAGACAGAACTATATATTTAAGCGGATTTTCCAAAAGTTATGCCATGACTGGCTGGCGGGTGGGTTTTGTCTGCGGCACAAAAGAGATCATTGCCGCAATGACTAAAATCCATCAATATACTATCATGTGCGTTTCCATCACCAGTCAGATGGCAGCGTGCGAAGCTATACAGACTGGCAGGGTTTGCGTTGAAGAAATGAAGCGCGAATATAAAAGGCGCCGGGAATTTATGTTTGATAATCTCAATAGATTAGGGCTAAAGTGTATAAAGCCGGACGGGGCATTTTATTTCTTTGCTTCGGTAAAGAAAACCGGGCTTAATGCTTTAGATTTTGCTCAAAGATTACTCCAAGAGAAAAAAGTAGCGGTGGTTCCCGGTACTGCCTTTGGCAGAGGTTTTGACGATTATATCAGGATTTCTTACGCTTCTAGTTTGGATAACTTAAAAGAGGCGTTGAATAGAATAGAGGTATTTTTAACTAAAGGAGGAAAAGGTGGCTAAAAGAACAAAAACCGATATCTTAAAGTTAGTCAAAGAGCACAAGGTAAAGTTTATCCGTTTATGGTTTACCGATGTTTTGGGATTTTTAAAGGGGTTTGCCATTACTACTGATGAGTTAGAAGGAGCGCTTGATGAAGGCATGGGCTTTGACGGTTCATCCATTGAAGGTTTTGCACGTATTGAAGAGTCAGATATGATTGCCCGGCCAGACCCAAATACTTTCGCCATTATTCCTTGGCGTTCGGGCCAAGAATATAGCGTAGCCAGAATGTTCTGCGATATATACGAACCCAATGGCAAGGCTTTTGAGGGCGATCCCAGGTTTGTTTTAAAACGCAATTTAGCTATAGCCAAAGATATGGGTTTTACTTATTATGTCGGGCCGGAGTTAGAATATTTTTATTTTCCTAATTCTAAAGAGCCTCAGCCGCTTGACCAGGGTGGATATTTTGATTTAGTGCCCTTGGATGTAGCGCAGGATTTAAGGCGCGATACTATATTGACCATGCAGGCATTAGGCATAAAGGTTGAATATAGCCATCATGAGGTGGCGGCAAGCCAACATGAGATTGACCTGCGTTACGCTGATGCATTGACTATGGCGGATAATGTCATGACCTACCGTTTAGTAGTGAAAGAGATTGCTCGTCAGCACGGTGTATATGCCACTTTTATGCCCAAACCCATCTTCGGTATTAACGGTTCTGGTATGCATGTGCACCAGTCGCTTTTTAAAGGCGAGAAAAATGCTTTCTTTGATAAGAATGAGAAATATTGCCTTTCCAGGATCGGACAGAACTTTACCGCAGGGCTATTAAAGCATGCCCCGGAGATTACTTCTATCACCAGCCAATGGGTTAATTCTTATAAGCGCCTTGTTCCGGGTTACGAAGCTCCGGTTTATATCTGTTGGGCGCAGATGAACCGTTCAGCGCTTATCCGTGTCCCAATGTATAAGCCTGGAAAAGAAAAAGCGACCAGAATAGAATATCGTTCACCAGACCCCGCCTGTAATCCCTACCTGGCATTTTCAGCGATGTTGGCTTCCGGCTTATACGGAATCAAAAATAAATTAAAGTTAGCTGAGTCTGCTAATGATAACATCTATCATATGACGGAAGAAGAGAAGAGAAAAGTTGGCATAAAGTCATTGCCGGAAGATTTATTAGAGGCGATTAAGATTACGGAAGAAAGTAAACTCATTAAAGACTGTTTAGGGGAAAAAGTTTTTGAATATTTTATCCGTAACAAAAAAATGGAGTGGGATGAATACAAGGCGCAGGTTACCGAATATGAGATAAATAAATATTTGCCGATATTGTAAAGATGCCCAGAACAAAAGAGAAGAAAAATTATCAGGTTTTTATCAAGCAGATTGAGGCGCTTTCTAAGGTGGCCAATCTGATTACCTCGGGCCTATACTTAGAGGAACTCCTGCGTTTAATTGTCAATGTTACTGCGGAGATTATGAATTCTAAGATTTCTTCTTTGATGTTGCTTGACCCGGGAAAAAAAGAATTGGCGGTAAGAGCCACCCAATCTATTTCCGAGGCCTATAATAAAAAACCTAATCTAAAACTGGGAGAAGGCATTGCCGGTTTGGTGGCCAAAGAAAATAAACCCATCTGCGTCTTAGATGTAAAAAAAGATGAACGTTACCTCAATAGAGATATTGCCGTAAAAGAAGGATTGTGTTCTTTGGCCAGTGTTCCTCTGGCAGTAAAAGGTAGAGTTATCGGCGTGCTTAACTGCTACACTTCCAAAAAGCATAAATTTAGCAAACATGAAATGGATATTCTTACTGCCCTGGCTAATCAGGCAGCAGTAGCCATAGAAAACGCGGAATTAGACCTGAGGGTGCGCAGTGCCGAAGAGGCATTAACTACCCGTAAACTCATTGAGCGGGCAAAAGATATTTTATCTTCCGAAGCAAATATATTACCTTTGCAGGCCTACCGGCTGATTCAGAAACAGAGTATGGATACCCGTAAATCCATGCGCGAGATCGCTGAGGCGATAATCCTGGCTAAAGATATAAAAGAAAAAAAGACTTAAAGACGGAGGAGGAAAATGAGAATTTTTGGTATAGGGATGCAGGAGTTATTAGTAATTCTCTTAATCTGCGTTTTAATCTTTGGGGCAGCCAAGCTTCCTGAGATTGGCAAGGCGCTGGGTAAGACGATAAAAGAATTTAAGAAGTCCATGAAAGAAATAGGCTCTGACAACGAGGAAGAAGAGAAAAAATAACCCGGATGACCGCGATAATTCTTGCCGGTGGCAAATCCAGCCGCATGGGCTTTGACAAGGCACTCTTAAAGATAAATAATCACTTTCTCATGGAAGAAATTTTGCAGAAACTGAAAACTATCTTTGCTGAAATACTGATTGTGACTAACCGCCCCAAGCAATTTAATTCTTTAACCTCTTTGCAATTAACTAGAATCACCAATGATATAATTCCTCACCAAGGGCCTTTAGGCGGAATATATTCAGGCCTGATGAACTCCGGTTCTTTTTATAATTTTGTGCTGGCCTGCGATATGCCTTTTGTAAATTTAGAGTTAATAAAATACATGGTCAGTATCAAAGATAATTTTGATGCGGTAGTCCCGAAGCTTAAAAAAGGTTATGAGGCGCTTTTTGCTATTTATTCTAAAAATTGCATATCTGCGATATCTGAGATTCTCAAGACAGGCGATTTAAAAGTTGTTAATTTTTTTAATAAACTTAAATTAAGAGAATTAAACGAGAAAGAGATATCCAGATTTGGAGCCCCGGATGTTTTATTTATGAATATTAATACCAGAGAAGACTTGAGCAGGGCAGGAGGAGGAAAAATATGCCAGAATTAATAGCTACAGAAATAAAATTCGATGCTTACTCACCCAAAGAAATAGCTTCACGCATTGAAACCGTAGGTGTGGGCAAGGCAAATTTGAATTTCTGGGCAAAATTTACTTTGGCTATGCTTGCCGGAGTCTTTATTGCATTCGGAGCAGTTTTATTTACTTTTGTGGTGCATGACTCTCGCTTAAGTTTTGGCCTGACTCAGCTCATCGGAGGTTTAACTTTCTGCTTAGGACTTATTTTGGTAGTTTTGGCTGGTGCAGAGCTTTTTACGGGGAATAATCTTCTAGTCATGGCATTCGTTTCCAAAAAGATTACTTTGCGCCAATTATTAATTAACTGGATAATTGTTTATTTTGGTAATTTTGTCGGTGCTTTTTCCATAGTTTTATGGATATACCTTACGCGGCAATGGAATACGAATAACAATTTAGTGGGTGCAAAGGCACTTTTAATAGCCAATGCTAAGGTAGGTTTGCCGTTTTTAGTGGCGTTTTCTCGAGGGGTTTTATGTAATGCCTTGGTTTGTCTGGCAGTGTGGCTATGTATGAGCGGCCGTAGCACCACAGATAAAATACTCTCTATAATTTTTCCGATTACGGCATTTGTGGCGCTGGGATTTGAACACAGTATAGCAAATATGTATTTTATTCCCGCCGGGATTTTATTAAAGAATAATCCTGCAGTTCTAGAAGCAGCAGCTTCTATGGCCGGTAAAGTGAATGATTTTTCTAATCTTACTTTACATGGTCTTTTAGTCAAGAATCTCCTGCCCGTTACATTAGGAAACATTATCGGAGGAGGCGTATTGGTAGGTTTGGTATATTGGTTTGTTTATCTGCGCGGAAAGACCGAAGGAAGATAATGATCACGAAAAGAGTATTAACTACCTGTCCATATTGCGGTGTGGGGTGCGGTTTTTATCTTGACGTTCGTGACGCAAGAATTGTCGGCGTGATTCCCTCAAAGTCTAATCCTGTTTCCAAAGGATATCTTTGCGTAAAAGGATGGCATGCCCATGAGCCAATACAGCATCCCGACCGTTTAAAGAAACCGTTGATCAAAGAGAACGGTAAATTTAAAGAGGCTTCCTGGGATGCAGCCCTTGATTATGTTGCTGCCAGGCTTAAGCAAATAAAAAATAAGTACGGCCCAGACGCATTGGCTGTTTGCGCTTCAGCGCGTTGCACAAATGAAGAGAATTTTTTGATGATGAAATTTTCCCGTGCAGTCCTGGGTACAAATAATGTTGACCACTGTGCGCGCACCTGCCATGCGGCGACCGTAGCAGGGTTAAATCAGTCATTTGGCTCTGGCGCAAGCACGAATTCATATGATGAATTGCCTTTTATGGATTGCATATTGATTATTGGCTCTAACCCCACAGAGGCACATCCCATAGTTGGCTGGCGCGTAAGGACTGCTATTGATAATGGCGCAAAAATCATTGTCTGCGATCCGCGAAAAATATTAGTCGCTGAAAGCGCTTATGTCTATATCCAGCAATATCCCGGAACAGATATTGCCCTGCTTAATGCGATGATAAATTTTATCGTGACTCAAGAACTGCACGATAAAGAATTTATTGCAAAGAGGACAGAGGGTTTTAGCGAGCTTTGGGATGCGGTTAAGGATTATACTCCCGAATCAGTAGAAGATGTAACCGGAGTCAAAGCCGAACTTATAAAACAGGCTGCCAAACTTTATGCTACCAGCAAGCGAGCTTGTATAATGTATTCTCTGGGCATGACTGAGCATACTGTGGGCACAGATAATATTATTGCCATGGCAAATCTGGCTATGGTGTGCGGACACGTAGGAAGAGAATTTTCAGGCCTATATCCGATGCGCGGCCAGAATAACGTGCAGGGCGCCTGTGATATGGGAGCGCTTCCCAACGTGTATTCCGGATATCAGCCGGTTACTGATGAGGCAATACGTAAAAAATTTGCCGATGCCTGGAGGGTAAATTTGCCAGCGGTTAAAGGCCTCACTCTTACGGATATGATCTATAAGGCAATTGAGGGGCCTTTAAAATGCTTCTACATCATCGGTGAAGACCAGGTGCGCACTGATCCCAATACCCATTGGATAGAACAGGCCTTGGATAGTTTAGAGTTCTTAGTGATTCAGGAGATTTTTTTAAGCGAGACCGCCAAAAAAGCAGATGTAATTTTACCCGGAGCATCTTTTGCTGAGAAAGACGGCACCTTTACCTGCGCTGAGCGCCGGTTCCAAAGAGTGAGAAAGGCGATAGAACCCATATCCGGTAAGACAGACGGTGAAATCATCTGTGAAATTGCTCAGAGATTAGGTTATACTATGGAATCTGATCCGGAAAAGGTTTGTGATGAAATGGCAAGTTTAACTCCTCTGTATACAGGTGTAAGTTTTGAAAGATTAGAAGACAATGGCCTGCAATGGCCGGTACCTGAAAAGAATCATCCCGGAACGCCGGTTGTGCATTTAGGTAAATTTATTAGAGGGCTGGGTAAATTCATACCGGTTAGACATAAGCCGCCTGCCGAGGTTACGGATAAGGAGTACCCTTTTATTTTAAGCACAGGCAGGATGCTCTTTCATTACAATACAGGTACAATGACTACCAGGGTAGCCAATATATTAAGGGAATACCCGCGTAACTTTGTCCAGATAAATCCTGCTGATGCCCAACGCTTGGGGATAAAAAAACAGGAGAGGGTAATGGTAAGGACGCGCCGGGGAGAATTGAAAGTTGCCGCGCAAATTACAGATAAGATTAAGCCTGGTGTCTTATGGATGCCTTTTCATTTTAGCGATGAACCGACTAATGTTTTGACTAATAATGCATTTGACCCTGTATGCAGGACAGGAGAGTATAAGGCCTGCGCTGCGAAAATAGAGAAAATTTAGATTAATAAAATGCAAAGATTATTTATAACCAGTGAAAATTTAAAAATCTTAGTCGCGAACTTAAAAAAGAGTTGCGATGAATTTATTGCGCCTAAAAAAGAGCACCTGGATGACATTGTCTTTGCTGATACAAAGAACGATCATGCTGAACTCCTAAACTACGAAGGCAATTCAGTAATATCACCAAGGGCATTTTTGTTGCCGCAAACCGAAGAGCTTTTTGAAATAAAATCTGTAAAGAATGCTAGTTTTTCTCCGATCGAAGATAAAAAGAAGCGCATATTCTATGGTCTGCGGCCGTGCGATATAAAGGCATTGACACTGATGCGCAGTTTTTTTAGCGGCGACTTCATCGATCTGCCTTATCAAGAAAAATATGAGCGTTCCACTTTTATCGCCCTTGCCTGTAATAGGCTATGTTGCGATGAGGCGTTTTGCTGCGAGATGGATGCAGGGCCTGTAGCAAAAGAGGGTTACGCTCTACAGCTCGTTGCGATAGCCAAAGGATATCTTGTGGATGTGGGTGCAAAGGAAGGCCGCCAGATAGTGAGGGAGAACAAAAAATTATTTACAAAGGCAAAGGCAGCAGATGCAAAAGAGGCCGCGGTAACGTTAAGGGGTATGACAAAAGGACGCAAAAGGATAGATTATAAAAAACTTGCCAAGATAATGAAAGAGGACAAACTCAAACCGTCGGTCTGGGACGATATAGGCCTGCGTTGTGTGGTCTGTTCCGGATGCATAACCTTATGCCCTACGTGTAGCTGTTTCGGTATTGCAGATAGATTAGATGGCGATAGCGGCACGCGCTTTAGATATTGCGACGGTTGTCCGTATGCTGGTTTCACCAGGATGGCAGGAGAAAATACGCCTTTTCCTCTACACAAAGATCGTATACGCAGATTCTTCGAGCATAAGCTGAATATAGACGTAGAGCGATATGGAACTCCCAGTTGCGTTGGTTGTGCAAGGTGTATCCAGACCTGCCCCGGTAATATAAGCATACGTAAGTTTATTGATACAGTATGAAAAACGAATACTTACCGATAAAAGCCGTAATTGAGAAAGTTATTGTTGAGAGCCCGGATGCCAAGACTTTCATCTTGAGGCCTATAGATAAGACTAATCATATGCTCAAACATAAACCCGGCCAATTTGTGATGCTTTCTTTAGCCGGCTACGGTGAGGCGCCATTTACCTATGCATCTTCTCCTATAAAAGATGGAGTATTTCAGATTTCAGTAAGAAGGGTAGGAATCCTTACCCATGCTTTGCATCAGTTAAAAGAAAAAGATATTGTGGGAGTACGGGGCCCGTACGGGAATACATTTCCTTTGGCTAAGATAAAGAATAAAGATATCCTTTTTATTGCTGGCGGATGCGGAATGGCGCCGCTGCGCCCGCTTATTCAATACGTCTTTAAAAACAGAAAAGACTATGGCCGGATAGAGATTATTTATGGTTGTCGCAGCCCAAAAGATATATTCTATAAAGAGGAAATAAAATCTTGGGCCAATAACCCAAACAGTAGCGTTCACCTCACTGTGGATGAGCCTGATCAGGCCTGGGGAGGAACTTGCGGAGTAGTCTGTATCTTATTGCCCAAAATTAAAGTAAACCCCAAGACTTCCTTAGTTTTCCTGTGCGGCCCAGGGGTAATGATCAAGTTTGCAATTAAAGATATTTTAAAATTAGGATTTAAAGAAAACAATATTTATGCATCCTTAGAGCGGTATATGAAATGCGGCATAGGTAAATGCGGCCATTGTTATATAAAAGGAAAATATGTTTGCCTGGATGGCCCAAATTTCTCCTATGCTCAAATGAAAGAATTAGGGATAGATTCATGAGAATAATTACAGTATCAGGAGCACATAGCGGTGTCGGTAAAACGACTGTAGCAGAGGCGTTACTTAAAAAACTAAAAGGGTGGTCTTGTCTTAAGGTAACTGTTAGGCATAATGGTGGTTTTTGTCCTACAGGCAGAGACTGTGGGGTTTGTGATACGCTAAGCTCCAAGTTTTGCATCGTGAGCGATGAAAATATAATAGAAGAGAAAGATAAGGATACGCAGCGGTTTAAAGCATCAGGGGCTAAAAAAGTGCTTTGGCTGAAAGCTAAACCCGAAGGGCTAAAACAGGGGCTTAAGAAAGCCATAGCTAAATTTAAAGGCGCAAAAGGCCTTATTATCGAAGGCAATAGTGCCCTTAGGTATATCGAGCCGGATTTAGCAATTTTCCTAAAGAGAAAAAATTCGCTTTTAAAAGATTCTGCGTGGCCCGCAATTAAAAAAGCGGATTTAGTGCTGACTTTATGATATAATAATATTTGTTCTCCGAGCCTTTGCACCTAAATCATGGTTAAGATATGGGGCAGGGGCCGATTCGGGCAGGGAAAGAAATGAACCTGCCTCCTCGTGCTTGGAAAGGAGAAATGCCAATTCTTTAAAACACGAGGAATTGGCTTTAGTTTTTTAGAGACAATGGAAGAGCTAACCGACAAATTTAACCGCCGAATAGATTATTTGAGGGTGTCTGTTACGGACAGATGCAATTTAAGGTGCGTCTACTGTATGCCGCAATGCGGCGTCTCACAGAAAGCGCCCGGCGAGATTCTGGCCTTTGAGGAAATCTCCCGCATCGTAAAGCTAGCCATAGGCATGGGAATAGATAAGATTAAAGTCACCGGCGGTGAACCTTTGGTCAGAAAGGGCTTACCCCGGCTTTTGCATTTGATTTCTTCACTCGCGGGCTTAAAAGACCTGTCACTAACTACAAATGGAATGCTGCTGGCCAGATACAGCAAAGAGCTGAAAGCAGCAGGATTAAAGAAACTGAATATCAGTATTGATACTTTAGATAGTCAAAAATTTGCACATATAGCCAGATTTGGCAAACTGGATAATGTCTTGGCAGGCATAGATGCTGCCGGCAAAGAAAAATTCTTGATTAAATTAAACGTGGTGATGATGAAAGGACTAAATGATGACGAGATTTTAGACTTTGTCCGCTTTGCCCAAGACAGACAAATTATCGTTAGATTCATTGAATTAATGCCCATGGCCGGAAATAGTATTTTAAGTGAGGATTTATATATGTCCGGTGAAGAGATTAAACAAAGATTAACTGCCTTAGGAAATCTCAAGAGGCTCTACGCAAAATTTGGCCATGGCCCGGCGCAATATTATAAAATAGAGGGCACTCAAGCCATCATCGGTTTGATCAGCCCGATGAGCTGTAAGTTCTGTTTTAGTTGCAATCGCTTAAGATTAACTGCAGATGGCATGCTTAAACCTTGTTTAGTTAGTGAGCAAGGCTTGGATTTGAAAAGGCCTTTGCGCTTTGGTGAAGAAGAAGAAGTAGCGCAGTTAATCCAGCAGGCCGTATTTCTTAAGCCGCAAGGCCACCACTTAGATTTTAATTCTCAAAGGCAATATCTGATGTCTGAGATCGGAGGTTGATGGTTATGGTCTGGATAAATTTATTTTTCACTTTTTTCAGGATAGGGCTATTTGCTATTGGCGGCGCATATTCTTTCTTGCCGCTGATTGAGAGAGAGGTTGTCCAGAGGTATCAATGGTTAAGCAAAGAGGAGTTTCTGGATGTTTTAGGCGTAACGCAGGTTTTTCCCGGAGCCATTTCCATTAAATACGCTACCTATGCCGGCTATAAAATGGGTGGGGTGCTGGGAGTGATTATGGCGAATTTAGGCAATATTTTAGCTCCCACACTAATGATCATCTTTGCCTCAAGTTTATATGCAAGATATAAGGATTCCCTTGCATTTAAAGGCGCCCTTGAGGCAGTGCGGCTTTGCGTCTTTGCGCTGATAATTGCCGTAGCCTTTCAGGCGCTG
>Ga0155745_107_pt2 | contig 11517 bp, 11 predicted proteins | sample RifCSPlowO2_01_FD_107399 | JGI IMG/M metagenome (GOLD analysis project Ga0155745, IMG submission 107399) | Omnitrophica WOR_2 bacterium RIFCSPLOWO2_01_FULL_41_12
ACTGGGCGATTAAATCTCTGGGAAGATAGTAATCAAAGTCTGTCAGTTTCATCAATCTAACGATATTTGCGCACCTGGATAGTAATATTTAAGGATGTCTTGATAATTACGGCCGAGCTTAGCCATAAAATAGGCTCCCCACTGGCAGAGGCCTACTCCGTGGCCCCAGCCAAACCCTTCAAACACCGCATCGTGATTGACCACCTGCACATTGAAATTAGTGCTTCTGATAATATTTGGGCTGATGATATTCCTGAAATCCTTGGCCGAAATTTCTAAATCATTTTTATTTAATATTATCTTTAAATTTGTAATGCGTCCTGATTTATCTTTACCTGATATTAATATATTTTTTATATTGCTTATCTTGTATCCGGCATTTGCCAATTTATCCTTAATTTCATCTAAAGATAAAACATAATGCCAGCTAAAATGCGGTGAATCTTTACAGAAACTACAGGCCACTCCTTTTAGCGGCATGATATTGATATTCCAAAGCAAAGATGCGTCTTCTGTGTGCCCGCTGCACGTGGCATGATAGTAGGTAGAAAATATCTTGCCTTGATAAGTAACTACGTAACCCTTCGTCTCATCAACGGCCCTGTTCGTACGGTAGCGTTCTGAAGTCCTGCCTCCGTAAACCTGCGAGTATATGTCTGATGTAAGATCAAAATCCCTGGTTTTATTTTCCTGCATTTGGTAAAGCGCAAATGTCCGGCATGCTATAGCCTGCGCTTTTAATGCCTCAATGGGCCAGTAATGCGATGATTCATGATATAAAATGCCTTTGATGTAATCTTCTAATTCAATATGGTTTATCACCGAGAGGCCTAAATTGCTCATTTTTATAAACTGGATATTGCCTCTAAAGAGCCGGCCATTAATATTAATGGCCAGGGGATCATCGGATTTAATAAACAATTTATCTGTTTTAGATTTGATATTACCCAGCAAAATCCCGCCGGCATAAACAGTTACCGTAGTGTTCAGATTTTTACCGCGGTATAAAACTTTGCGGGTTAACGCATCAAGAACTTCATAAAATCCATTAATTTTTAGCCTTAAAAAAGAGGCGTCCTGCAGGATAGCCACGCGTACATATTGAGTATCTTGGGCAGAACAAGGAGTAAGGAGTAAATAGAAACCAATAACCAAAAAGATAATCTGTCTTAACGGCGAGACCATAGCCAAAAAATTAAAGAAAGGATGATACTGATTAAAATAGAAGTTACTACAGGAAAATAAAAAGTAAAATTCTTGCGCTGGATGTAAATATCACCCGGCCGGGTGATATTTATATCTCCCGGCAGTTTACCCAAAAGAGGTACTTTATGAAAAAAAGTTAAGAAAACTCCGATGCCAATTAAAATAATCCCAAAAATAATTAATGTTTTTCCGATTTCCTGCATTATTCCTTCCCAGGGACTGTCCCATCATAGCTACTACAAAGCAAGGGACTGTCCCTTCTTCTTATATCTTTCTATCTCCGAGTAAATACACCCGCAATATTTCTGACAATATATGCCTTTGGACTTTGCTGCATCATGGGCCTTTCTAAAACCAAGGCGAAAATCCTCAAAATAAAATTCTACATTTTCTTCTCGGGCAACATTACCACCTATTTTCTGCAATAATCCTTGGTCCTGATAAGGACTGACTAAAAGAGTGGTGGAAATGTGGCTGAATCCTTTTTCTTTAGCAAATTCAGCAGTTTTTTTCAGCCTTAAAGACCAACAAAGTGAACATCTGTCGGGTTTAGTTTCTTTTAAATTTACGGCCTGAAAAAAATCCGCAGGCGCATATTCAGGGTAGATAATATCAATAGCGGTTGACCGGCTATAATCTTCTACTGCTTTTTTCCTCTGATTAAATTCTTGAAACGGATGGATATTCGGATTATAAAAAAATCCCGCGACTTCAAAATTATCCTGCCTTAATTTTTCTAATGGATATATCAGGCACGGCGCACAGCAGATATGCAATAATAGCTTCATACCGTCCCTAAAATAATTCTTCTTGTTTTTCTTTATTATATTTAAGGCCGAAATGCGCGAAGGCTAATTTAGTGGCAGTTCTGCCTCGGGAAGTGCGTTTTAAGTATCCTGCTTTCAATAAATACGGCTCTACGGTATCGGCAATAGTATCCACTTCCTCATTCAGGCTGGCCGCCAAAGATTCTACGCCCACCGGGCCTCCGCCGTAGGATTCCAAGATAAGCTTTAAGACCTTGCGGTCGATCTCATCCAGGCCGGCCTGATCAATCCCTAGTTCATTTAAGGCGGTAGTGGCAATTTGCATATTGATTTTATCTATCCTGGCTACCTGGGCATAGTCGCGGATCCGGCGCAATAACCTATTGGCAATCCGCGGTGTTCCTCTTGCACGCCGGGCAATTTCTTCAGCCGCGTCTTGCTCTACTTCTATGCCTAAAATTTTAGAGGAATGCTTTATAATCCGGGTTAAGTCTTCTACTGCATAGAAATCCAGATTATAGAATATCCCGAATCTACTGCGCAAGGGTGCAGCCAATAAACCGGTGCGGGTGGTTGCGCCCACCAAGGTAAAGGCTTTAAGATTAAACTTTATGGTCTTGGCATACGGGCCTTTATCAATCACAAAATCAATTTGAAAACTTTCCATAGCCGGATAAAGAAACTCCTCTACCACCTTGGAAAGCCGGTGTATCTCATCAATAAAAAGTATATCCCCTTTATCTAAATTAGTTAATATCCCGATCAGATCTCCTGCCCGCTCTATTGCCGGGCCAGAAGTAGCGGTGATCTTGCTATTCATTTCGTGGGCAATAATATGCGCCAGGGAAGTTTTACCCAGCCCCGGCGGCCCGCTTAAAAGCACATGCTCCAGGGGCTCTTTTCTCTGTTTTGCTGCCTGGACGGAAATTTTTAAATTATCCGCTATCTCTTTATGGCCGACAAATTCAGATAATCGCTTTGGCCTTAAAGAAATATTTAAAACTATCTCCTCTTCGGATTCCTGCGTATTGCCGATTATCTGATTCTTCATCTCTTCGGTCAGAGGGCTGCCTTTAATTAGTCTCTGTCTTGCTTCTTCTGTCATAAGGTATAATATTTTCCTTATTTCTGGTAATTTCTACCTCTGCGAACAACTTTTTTTGCCGGGCAACTATTTCTTTGAGGCGGATTAACTCTAATATCGCCAAAAAGGTAACGATTATTTCTAACTTATTTTTTGCCTTACTAAATAATTCCGAGATGCACACCGCAGACTGCTGCAGTAAAAGATGTAAAATCTCATGCACCTTCTCCTCTATGGTAAATTCTTCTTTAACTACCTGATAAAATAATTCCTTGGGGATATCTTCCAAGGCCTTGGTAAACGCAGTAATTAAATCGAATATGCTGGCCTCAAAATAGGTCTCATCCTTTAGGCCTATCTCTTTATCTGCCTCTAATTTGGGCCGTTTGAAGACTTCTTGCTGATTGACCTCTTTCTGCCGTAATCCTTCGGCAATCTCTTTAAACTTTTCATACTCTAACAGGCGCCGCACCAACTCTTGCCGCGGGTCTTCCTCTTCTGCCTGTGCTTCCTGTAATTCCTCTGCCGGCAATAACATCTTGGATTTTATCTGCATCAGGGTAGCGGACATCACCAAAAATTCTCCGGCGATATTTAAGTCCAGCAACTGCATAAGGTTTAAGTATTCGAGGTATTGTTCAGTTACCTTAGAGATAGGTATATCGTAGATATTCAGGTGGTCTTTCTTGACCAGATAAAGCAATAAATCTAAAGGCCCTTCAAAAATTTCTAATTTTATTCTGTAAGTCATGGTAGATCTAAAAGGGTTTTGACTTCGGAGATGGTCTTTTGCGCAACTGCCCTAGCCTTTTCCTCGCCCTGACTTAAAATATCCAACACCTCTTTTTTATTCTTAAGCAGTTCGCCCCTTCTTTCTTGAATCGGCGCTAAAAATTTAATCAGGATTTCGGCTAACTCTTTTTTGCAGTCAGTGCAGCCGATCTGGGCCTTTCGGCAGAGCGCATCAATCTCTTGTTTTCTCTTGGGTGCGAAAACCTCATAATAGCTGTGCACATTACAGTTTTCAGGATGCCCGGGATCAGTAAATTTTATCCTTAAGGGATCGGTAAACATACTTTGGACCTTCGAGCGAATAGTTTCTATATCTTCAGAAAGGCTAATAAAGTTACTATAACTCTTGCTCATCTTGCGCCCATCCAGGCCTAAAAGCCGCGAGGACTTAGTGAGCAACGCTTCTGGTTCAGGAAAAAGAGCTTCCCCGTTAGAAAACTTTGTATCTATGGCTGTGCCTTTTCTAACGGGGTAAAGATGATTAAACCTGCGAATAATCTCCCGGGTTAATTCTAAATGCGGAAGCTGGTCTTGGCCAACCGGGACGATCCCTGCCTTATAAAGCAAGATATCTGCTGCCTGTAAAACCGGATACCCTAAAAAACCATAGGTGCTTAAATCCCGATTAGTAATTTCGCGCAGTTGCTCTTTGTAGGTGGGGCAGCGTTCCAGCCAACCCAAGGGAGTAATTATAGAAAAAATCATCGCTAATTCTAAGTGCTCTTTTACCTGGGATTGGATAAAAATAGTGGATTGTTTAGGCGAAATGCCGCAGGCCAGCCAATCAATTACATTATCCAGGATATTTTCTTTTAAATCTCGCGGGTTTTCGTATTCCGACATAAGAGCATGCCAGTCTGCAACCATAAAAAAACAGTCGTATTCATCCTGCAATTTAATCCAATTATCCAGCGCTCCCACTAGATGCCCTAAATGCAGTTTGCCGGTCGGCCGCATCCCGCTTAATATACGTTTCTTCATCTTGTATAATTGAAATTAAAAATGTAAACTCTAAATTCTAAACCCTAAACTCTAAATAAACTCAAAACTCTAAACACAAAACTCAAAACTTATTAGTTTTGGATATTTGGGTTTTGGATTTTGGATTTGTTTAGGATTTAGAGTTTCGGATTTAGGGTTTAAGATCATAATTTTCTGGCTATCTTTTCTATCTCATATGCCTCAATGATATCGCCTTCTTGCAGGTCTTCAAAACCGCTTAAGGCAATGCCGCATTCAAAACCTTCCAAGACTTCCCGGACATCATCTTTAAAACGCTTCAAGGAAGCGATTTTTCCGTCAAAGACTACCTCGCTGTTTCTTAATAAACGCGCAAGGCCGGTACGGGTGACCTTGCCCTTGGTGACAAAACAACCTGCCACATTACCCGCGCGGGACATCTTAAAAATCTTTCTTACTTCAACCTTGCCTAAAAAAACCTTCTTTAATGTTGGCTCAAGTAAACCCTCTACTGCCTGTTTTATATCATTAGCCAATTCATAAATGATATTGTAAATCCTGACATCTACCCCCTCTTTTTCGATTAATTCTTTGGCGCGCTCATCAGAACTTACGTTAAAACCTAACACCAGCGCATTAGAGGCTACGGCTAATATTACATCTGAAGAATTCACATTTCCTATGCCTTCATGGATAATATCCAGCTTTATCTCTACGACATTGAGTTTATTTAAAGTATCTTTTATCGCCTCCAGCGACCCCTGCATATCCGCCTTGATGATCAATTTGAGCTCTTTGAGTTTTCCCTCCTGAATCTGGGTGTGTAAATCCTCAAGGCTGATCCTTTTTATAGCTTTCATCTGCTGCTGTCTTTCTGATTCTTGGCGCCTGGAGGCAATATCCTTGGCCGTCTTTTCATCTTTAATCACAAAGAATGGTTCTCCGGCTAAAGGAACGCCGGAAATACCTAAGACCTCCACCGGAAAAGAAGGAAGCACCTCAGTTACAGATTGACCGCGGTCATCAAACATCGCCCTGATCTTGCCATAGTATTTAGCGATAATTATATTTTCATTTAAGTGCAGGGTGCCGTTCTGGACGAGTAAAGTGGATACCGGGCCTTTTCCTTTGGTAATTTTGGCTTCTAAAACTACGCCCTGCGCAGGCCTCTTAGGATTTGCTTTTAATTCTAGCATCTGCGCTTCCAACAATATCATTTCCAGCAAATGATCAATTCCTGCGCCTGTCTTTGCCGATACCGGCACAGTGATAGTCTTGCCGCCCCAGTCTTCAGGATTAAGATTAAGTTCAGAGAGTTGCTTTTTTACCCGCTCAATATTTGCCTGAGGTTTATCAACTTTATTTATGGCCACGATTATGCTCACCCCCGCAGCACGGGCATGGTCAATGGCCTCTTGCGTCTGGGGCATAATCCCGTCATCTGCCGCTACCACCAAAACTACAATATCCGTAATCTTAGCGCCACGGCTGCGCATGGCAGTAAAGGCTTCATGGCCTGGCGTATCCAGAAATGTAATCTTACCCGTAGGCAAAACCACCCTATAGGCACCGATATGCTGGGTAATCCCTCCGTGTTCGGATTCGGCGACTTTGGTTTTTCTGATCGCATCCAACAGGGAAGTTTTACCATGGTCAACATGGCCCATAAACGTGACTATCGGAGGCCTGGGCTCTAACATCCTAACCCCATCTATGCTCTTATGTATCTCTAAAGCCAGTTCTTCTTCAGAGGCTGCCTTTTTTATCCCATAACCGAATTTAAGACAAACTTTTACGGTAGCCTCTTCGTCTAAAACCTGATTTATTCCCGCCATTATTCTCATCTCCATTAGGGTTTTAATGAGAACGGATGGCTTCTCCTGAAGCCTCACGGATAAATCCTTCACTGAAATGGGAAGTTTTAATTCTAATTCCTTTAGTTGCACTGCCGGCACAACTTCTTTCTTAACTTCGGGAACTATTTTCTTGACTTCGGGAATTATTCTTTTGACTTCGGGGGTTATTTTTTTGACCGAAGGGACTGCTAGTATGGGTTTTGCTGCTGGTTGGATTACTTTTATGAGTTTTTTGGCCGGGCTAACTACCTTGTGTTTTTTGACTGGCTTAGGCTTAGCCGGTTTACGCACTACCTTCTTAGTTTTGACTATCTTTTCTTTTTTAGGGCTGACTTTCGCTTTCTTTATCTTTGTCATCATATTTTTACTATTTATGGAGCAACTTTTTGGCTTCGGCAATAAACTTTACCGCCTTCTTCTTAGCGATGCCTTTGATTTTGATTAAATCTTCTGTTTTTGCTTTTAAAATATCTTCTATGGTATTAAAACCCGCTTCCTTAAGGCTAATGATGGTTTTTTCTCCTGCCCCGGGCAACTGTTCTAATGAAACCCCTTCCTTTTCCGCCTCTGGCGTGATCCCGCCCTGGCGGGACTTCTTTTCTTTTGGTGCTGCTTGCCCCGCAGTTTCCTTGGTCCGAATATCTAATTCCCAGCCTACCAGCCGGGAAGCCAGCCGGACATTTTGGCCGTGTTTACCAATAGCCAGCGACAATTGGTCGTCGGCTACAATCACCTCAGCCTTAAGATGCTCCTTATCCAGTTTTATCTCGGAAATCTCTGCCGGCGAAAGCGCGGCCTTTATATACTCCTTTATATCATCGTTAAAACGGACGATATCGATCTTTTCTCCCTGCAGTTCATTAACAATATTTCTTACCCGGTTTCCACGCATACCCACGCAAGCCCCTACAGAATCTACTTTATCATTTTTAGACCAGACGCTAATTTTTGTCCGCTCTCCGGGTTGACGGGAAATAAATTTTATTTCCACAATACTCTCATAAATCTCAGGTACCTCTAATTCAAATAATTTCTTCACGAAGTTTGGATGCGTACGGGAAAGGATAATCTGCGGCCCTTTGATATCCTTTTTTACCTCTACAATATAAGCGCGTATACGTTGCCCCTGCTTAAACTCCTCTTTGCCGGACTGCTCGCGTTTCAAAAGGATGCCCTCTGCCTTGCCTAAAAGGTCAACAATAATATTTCCCCGGTCAAACCTGTATACTGTGCCGCTGGCAATCTCGCCGACCCGGCCTAAAAACTCATTAAATATCACATCCTTCTCTGCCTCGCGTATCTTCTGGATGATTACCTGCCTGGCTGTAGAAGCAGCAATCCTGCCGAAATCTATGGATGTAATTTCTTCGTTATTCCTGAAGGCCTTAATTTTACCGGTGCTCCGATCAAGTTCTATCTTTAATTCCTCTCCCGGCTTGATATCAATCACCTTCCTGGTCGCGCTTAAAAGCGCGCTTTCCACCGCCTCAATAAGCACCTCTTTCTTTATGCCTTTCTCTCTTTCTAATTGTTCTATGATCGCTAATAATTCATGACTCATAATTAATATACTCCTCTATTCTACTACCTGCTGGGCTTTATTCACCTTGTTTAATAATATCTCAAAGGTAACCCCTTCTCTATTAATATATACCAAAGCATCCCCTACTTTTTCTATTCTTCCATCAACTTCTATCTTGCCGTTTATAGGTTCGCTAAGATAGAATTTTACCTTTTTATTAATACAGCGTAAAAAATCTTTTTTTTCTTTCAACGGCCTGTCTAAACCGGGAGAAGATACCTCTAAGATATATCGCTGGGGGATAACATCCTTTTCATCTAAAATCCTGCCCAGTTGTTGATTAAGATTTGCGCATTCGGAAAGGAAAATTCCGCCTTCAGGCCTATCTACCAGTATCCTTAAGAATACGCCCCTGCCTTCATACCTATATATAAGGTCAACCAAAATTAAGCCTTGGGCGTTCAGATATTCGCCGATAATGCTTTGTAATTCATTGATCACGGTTTCTCTATCCATGGATTAATCTTTTTATTTCTTTTAAAATCCCTTCCTTAGATTTAATAATCTTGCGATTATCCTTGCGTATCTTCAATTCTATCTTATTTTTCTTTAAGGATTCTTTTCCGATAATTACCTGCAGGCTGATCCCTAAAAGGTCGGCGTCCTTAAACTTCACCCCTGCGCGCTCATCACGGTCGTCAAAAAGCGCTTCTATGCCATTTTCCTCTAATTCCTTATGAATATCTTTGGCTACCTTTCTTATCTTTTTGTCCGTAACATCCAAAGGCAAAATAATAATTTTATAGGGGCTTAATTCCTTTGGCCAGGTGATGCCTTGGTTATCGTGGTTTTGTGCAATTACTGCTGGAATCAGCCGGGAAACCCCTATGCCATAGCAACCCATAATGATTTCTCTCTGTTTTCCCTGCGCATCCAGAAAATTTGCGCCTAACATAGAACTGTATTTGGTGCCCAATTGAAAAATGTGGCCTACCTCAATCGTATTTATTTTTTCCAATTTAGTATTGCATTTAGGGCAGAACTCATCATTTTCTGTTTTTTGTGTTTGTTGGAGTTTACATTCAGGGCAGGATAAAACTATATCCTCGCCGTCCTCGGCCGGAACCATAAATTCATGCGAAACGGTACCGCCCATGACCCCGGGGTCTGCCTGGGTGACCAAAAATTTTAGGCCGCATCTTTTAAATATCCTGTTATATGCATTATACATTGCCTGATAGTTTTTATCGAGACCATTTTGGTCCTGGTCAAAACTATAGGCGTCCTTCATGATAAATTCACAGGCCCTGATCAAGCCAAAACGCGGCCTAAGCTCATCGCGGAATTTGGTCTGTATCTGATATAATATCAAAGGCAATTGCTTATAAGAAGAAATATGGTTCTTGGCCAGGTCCGTAATCACTTCTTCGTGGGTGGGGCCTAAACAAATCTTTCTCTGCCTTCGGTCCGTAAACTTAATCATTACCTCGCCCATATCCTTATCCCGCCCGGATTTTGTCCATAATTCCTGAGGCTGTAACGCCGGCAGTAATAATTCACTGGCACCACAGGCATCCATTTCTGCGCGGATGATCTTCTGGATATTATTTAATACCTTAAGGCCTAAAGGCAGATACGAATATACACCGGCCATAAGCATACGTATTAGACCTGCGCGCAGCATCAGCTGGTGGCTGATAGATTCTGCTTCCTGCGGCGTTTCTTTTAAAGTAGGTATAAAACCTTTTGACCAGAACATTTAATTTCTAAAGACCTCCTCCGATAATAATATCCCTGACTTTTTAAACAAAGGATAAAACGAGGGTACTTTACCCGTGGCCTTCCAAGAACCCTTGACCTTGCCTTGGGTATCAACACCATCAATCTCATAGACGAATATATCATCCAGGCAAACCTGTCCGTCGTTTAAGCCATTGACCTCGGTGATATGGGTAATCTTCCTTGAGCCATCGGATAATTGCTCTTGCTGGACAATAAGATTGATGGCGGTAGCGATTTGCCGGTATATTGCCTCTAGGCTAATAGGCACGCCGGAAGTCAAAATCATGGTCTCAATCCTATAGATAACATCCCTGGGAGAATTAGCGTGTATCACTGATAGAGAACCGGTATGGCCGGAACAAATAGCCTGAAGCATATCCAAAGCCTCTGATCCTCTTATTTCCCCTAAAATTATTCTATCCGGGCGCATGCGCAAAGAATTTTTAAATAATTCCCGGATAGAAACCGCGCCCCTGCCTTCAATGCTGGGTTGCCTGGATTCAAGACGGACTACGTGGTTTTGTTTTAAGTTTAATTCCGCAGTATCCTCTATGGTCACAATGCGTTCATCATTGCCGATATATGAAGACAATACATTCAGGGTCGTGGTTTTTCCTGCTCCGGTGGCTCCGGAGAATATGCTGTTTATCTTTGCCTTTATGCAGGCGACTAAAAAATCGGCCATCCGTTTATCTAAGGTCTCCAACTTTATCAGGTTTTCCACGGTATTTATCTCTTTTAAAAATTTCCTGATGGTTATCGTAGGCCCGTTTAAGGCCAAAGGCGGGATGACAATATTCACCCGCGAACCATCCCTTAAAGAAACTTCTGTATAAGGATAAGATTCATCCACGTGCCGGCGCGTAGGCGCAATTATCTTATAAATTAAAGCCATGAGCTGCTGCTCGTCATTAAAGGTAATCGGGGTTAACTGTGATTTGCCAAGTCTTTCTACATAAACCTTCTTGGGGCCATTAATCATAATCTCTGTCACCAAGGGGTCTTTCAATAGGCTCTCTATAGGGCCGAAACCGGTCAATTCATCAATCATTTCGCTAATTATTTTCTTTTTATCTGCTTCAGACAGGCTGTTACGCTCACGATAAACGATATCTTCCAATATCTTAGCCACTGCTTCTCTTAATTCTTCCTTTTCAATCGTCTCTTTAGAAAATAATCCGCTGTATTCGGAAATGACTTTTTGTCTGATTTTATCTTTTAATGCGTTAAGCACCTGCATTCTCCATTTCTTTGATTAAGATATCCGCGCAGTTGCTAAAAGAAACTTTTCTTAAAGGATGGCCATTTTTAAATAACAATCCTTCTTTCTTACCAAAGGCAACCCCGATGTCCACCCCCCTGGCTTCGCCCGGGCCATTAACTACGCAGCCCATTACCGCCACCTTTAAAGGCCGAGCGCAGAGCCGATGGTTAAGAGTAGATATTTTTTTCTCTAACTCTTTGACTATCTTTACCAGATCTACTTCACAGCGGCCGCAGGTAGGGCAACTGATAATCTGCGGGCCAAAAAAACGGGCTGCGATGCTT
>Ga0155745_106_pt2 | contig 11455 bp, 12 predicted proteins | sample RifCSPlowO2_01_FD_107399 | JGI IMG/M metagenome (GOLD analysis project Ga0155745, IMG submission 107399) | Omnitrophica WOR_2 bacterium RIFCSPLOWO2_01_FULL_41_12
TGTGTTTCTGATGGTTACAATTCTGGTTAAGGCAGCGAAAGAATCATTAGGGATATTAAAATATTCTACTTTTATATTCAGCCCCAGGGTGAAATTAGATTCTTCTATTTTTAAGCCAGAGGGGCTAATGGACATTTTATGGCTTAGATTAAAGCCGGAATTTACCCATTGGCAATGAAAAGGCTCATAAAAGATAATTTTTTTGCCAGAGGATATTTTTATGAAGGTGCGAAATCCTTGTAAGGAGGTCAGCTGCCAGGCCTTATTTGCGGGAAAAAACTCTAAGATAGCGCGGTCCTTATCCTTTGTGCCAAAACTGGCTATGGCTTGTCCGCGGTTGACATAGAAGGTCCACATGGGTATTCCGTATTTACCCGCGATTCCGGGGAAGAAATTAGCCAGGGGTTTAGCGAAGTTATAATTTTCAATCACAAACTCGCCGGCTGAATTTAGGTAATATTTGGGGTTTTTGTCTTTCATCTTAACTAAAATATTCTACACAATTTCACGTTTTTGTCCACACTTTTTATTATGAGGGTATAAGTGTTTGACTTTTAAAGTAAAGGATGTTAATATAAAAAGTTAATTATTATGGAGGCGCTCTATGGCTATAGATAAAGAAACAGTTAAATATGCGGCAAAACTTGCCCGTATCGAATTGAAACCAAAAGAATTAGAGAAATTATCCCTTCAGTTGCAGGATACCCTGGATTTTATTGACCAGTTAAAAAAACTGGATATTAAAGAGATAAATCCCACGAGCCATATCCTGCCGATGAATAATGTTTTTAGAGAAGATAAAATAAAGGATTCCTTACCTATAAAAAAAGTTTTAGATAATGCGCCCGCTTTAGAAAGGAACTTCTTTGTAGTGCCGAAGGTGATTGAGTGATGACTGCGCACGAATTGTTCGATAAATTAAACCGTAAAGAAATTAGTCCTAGAGATATCATAACTTCGCTGCAAGATAGGATAAGACAGATAGACCCTAAAGTCAAAGCTTATGTGAGATTATCTGATTCTTTGCACCAAACACCGATTTTGTCAGGTATCCCCATTTCCATCAAAGACAATATTTGTACCGAAGGATACAATACTGAATGCTGCTCTAAAATTTTAGCGGGGTTTAAACCGCCTTATGATGCTACGGTGATTACTAAGTTAAAAGAGGCAGGAGCTACAGTACTGGATGTAAAGACTAATATGGACGAATTCGCCTTTGGCTCATCTACGGAGAATTCCTGTTTTGGCCCCAGCCGTAATCCCTGGAATTTAGAATGTGTTCCCGGAGGTTCATCCGGTGGCTCTGCGGCAGCAGTAGCCGCGGATGAAGCAATCTGGGCCTTAGGTTCAGATACCGGCGGTTCTATCCGTCAACCCGCTTCTTTCTGCGGCGTAGTCGGGCTTAAGCCTACTTATGGAAGGGTCTCCCGTTATGGTTTAATTGCTTTTGCTTCCAGTTTAGATCAGATCGGGCCAATCACTAAAGATGTGAGAGATTGTGCAATATTAATGAATATTATTTCTGGATTTGACGCTCATGATTCTACTTCGGTTGACCTTAAGGTGCCGGATTATACCAAAGGATTAGTGAATGATATAAAGGGAATAAAAATAGGCATTCCCAAAGAATATTTTGTGGAAGGCATGGATGCCGAAGTGAAAACAATAGTCCAGGAAGCAGTGCATAAACTTAAAGATTTAGGCGCGGATTTAAAAGAAGTTACCTTGCCGCATACTGAATATGCGGTGAGCGTTTATTATATCGTGGCTACTGCCGAGGCCAGTTCTAATTTATCCAGATTTGACGGCGTGCAATATGGCTTCCGGGCGAAGAGCGCGAAAAGTAAAAACTTAATAGATATGTATGAAAGCACTCGGGGCAATGGATTCGGAGAAGAGGCTAAGAGAAGGATTATCCTGGGCACTTTTGCTTTATCGCACGGTTATTACGATGCTTATTATCTCAGGGCCTTAAAAGTGCGTACGCTGATAAAAGAGGATTTTGACAAAGTATTTAAAGATTTTGATTGCATCGTTACCCCTACTTCTCCTACGCCGGCATTTAAAATCGGCGAAAAAATAAAAGACCCTTTAAAGATGTATCTTTCGGATATTTATACCATATCCGCCAATTTAGCCGGGATACCTGCCATATCTATACCTTGCGGCTTTACTAAGAAGCGCCTGCCCGTGGGATTACAGATTTTAGCTAAAGCCTTTAATGAAGAGATGCTTTTCAGGGCCGCCTATACTTACGAACAAAATACGCCTTGGCATTTAGAAAAACCCAAAATAGAGTAAGGGACTGTCCCCGAAGGGAGAGAGGGACAGACCGCCTAAGGCGGCCTGTCCCTAAAGAGATGACTTACGAGCCAGTAATCGGATTAGAGGTGCACTTACATTTAAAAACCCAAACTAAAGCCTTCTGCGGCTGTTCCACAGAGTTTGGCCAAGAACCAAATTCGCAGGTCTGCCCGGTCTGTCTGGGTTTTCCCGGAAGCCTGCCCGTGCTCAATAAGACCGCCTTGGATTATGGGCTAAAAGTGGCCTTGGCCTTAAACTGCCAGATACAGGAATATACTAAGTTTGACCGTAAGAATTATTTTTATCCGGATTTGCCTAAAAATTATCAGATTTCCCAATATGATTTGCCTCTTTCCAAAAATGGCTTTTTAGAGATAGCCCTGGACGGTGGTAAACTTAAGCGCATCGGCATACGCCGCGTGCACTTAGAAGAAGACGCAGGAAAATTAATTCACCAGGAAGATTCAAGCCTAATAGATTTTAACCGCGCAGGGATTCCTTTATTAGAGATTGTCAGCGAGCCAGGCCTGAATTCGCCTGGAGAGGCCCATGAATATTTAACTACACTAAAGAGCATTATTGAATATTTGTATGTTTCTGACTGCGATATGGAGAAAGGGTCTTTGCGCTGCGATGCCAATATCTCATTACGAAAGACAGGCCAGCAAGATTTAGGTACAAAGGCTGAATTAAAGAATATGAATTCTTTTAAAGCGGTAAAAGAGGCATTGACCTTTGAGATAGAGCGTCAGGCGGAATTATTAAACCAGAAAAAAACCGTGGTTCAGGAAACAAGGTCATGGGATGTAAAAAATTTAGAGACAGTTTCTATGCGCACAAAAGAGGAGGCGCAAGATTACCGCTATTTTCCCGAGCCGGATTTGCCTCCCTTTATCTTAAGCCCTGACAAAATCACAGAGATTAAAAAAACTATTCCCGAACTGCCCCGCGATAAAATGCTGCGTTTTGTTAAAGATTACGGGCTATCAGATTATGATGCAAAAATTTTAGTGGCAACATTAAAAGACGCAAATTTTAGCGAAGAATGTATAAGATTGTATTCTAAAAATGACAAAAAACCCATAGTAAATTGGTTGATCGGGCCGATACTTTATGAAGCGAATAGCCGAAATTGCAATTTATCTGACTTGGGAGTTGCGGTTAAAGATTTGATAGGGTTGGTTGATTTTGTGGAAAGACAGGAGATTTCATATCTAGCCGCAAAGTCGGTGTTGAGTGAGATGATTAACATAAAGGATTCTCCCGCGAATATAATCCAAAAGAAAAATTTAGCGCAGATTTCCGATATTAAAAGTTTAGAATTGCAGGTAGGGGAAGTTTTAAAAGAAAACCCCAAATCTATTCAGGATTACAAAGCAGGCAAGGGTAATGCCATAATGTTTCTGGTGGGGCAGATTATGAAAAAGACAGGGGGAAAAGCAAATCCCAAAGTAGTCCAGGAAATACTGAAACGGAGGCTGAGTAATGCGTAAGAAAATTTTTATCGCTATAGTTTTAAGTGTAGTTATCTTTACCAGTTTTTCCCTAGCGGTATCGGCTATGGAAAAAAAGAAAAAAGATGACTTATATCGGCAGGTAGCGCTTTTTTCAGATGCCCTGGCAATAATCCAATCGGATTACGTAGATGAGATTTCAGCGCGCGATTTAATCTACGGGGCCTTAAAAGGAATGGTTTCGGCATTAGACCCGCACAGCCAATTTATGGACCCCGACACATACAATGAATTAAAAGTGGACACAGAAGGAAAATTCGGCGGTTTAGGGATAGAGATTACCATAAAAGACGGTCTATTAACCATCATCACGCCGATTGAAGATACGCCGGCCTGGCAAGCGGGAATAAAAGCCAATGACCGGATTGTGAAGATTAACAATGAGATCACCCGGGATATCAGCCTGACTGAATCAGTTAAGAAATTACGCGGCAAGCCCGGCGAAGCAGTAACCTTAACTATTTTAAGAGAATCGGAAAAAAAACTTTTAGAATTTAAAATAGTGCGCGATATCATAAAAATAAAGGATATAAAAGAAGCGAAGATTTTAGAGGAAGGGGTGGGTTATATCCGCTTAGTGGAATTCAGGGAAGGCACATCCGGGCAATTGGACAACGCACTCTCGGATTTAAAGAAAAATGGGATGAATGCGCTGATACTGGATTTACGCAACAATCCCGGAGGACTATTGGATGTAGCGGTAAAAGTGGTGGAAAAATTTATCGAGAAAGAAAAATTAATCGTTTATACTCAAGGAAGGAAAGCTGCGCAAGATTTAAAATTTTTCTCACGCAATGCTAACCCTATTCTGGATTTACCCATGGTAGTATTAATCAACGAAGGCTCGGCTTCAGCCAGCGAAATCGTGGCTGCCAGCTTACAGGATTACAAACGCGCTATAATATTAGGTATAAAATCATTTGGCAAGGGTTCGGTCCAGACAGTAATCCCTTTAAGCGATGGTTCAGGATTAAGATTAACTACCAGCAAGTATTTTTCACCTCTGGGTAAAGTAATACATGGCCAAGGTGTTGCCCCGGATATTGTGGTTGAGGAAGGTAAGATTGAAGTTGCTTCTGAACAGGAATCTGAATCTAAAAAACCAGAGCAAGTTTTCCAGGAGCTAGAAAAGAAAGAACAATTAGTTCCAGAAACAAAGGCCCTGGACTATAAATCTAATAACCAACTGATGCGCGCAGTAGATGTATTAAAGGCGATCAAGATTTACAAAGGCACGCACGGTGGATAGATATAGAAACTTAAAAATAGGAATTTGGGTATTATCCGCCATTGTGGTTATACAATGGATATTTATTATAGCCATCACCAGGCCAAAGAAAGCCCCTAAGATTCCTTTGGTGGTCAAAGGTAAGATTGCCATTGTCATTGATGATTGGGGTTATAACTTAAATAATTTAAGTATTGCCGAACAGATAAAGCACCCCTTGACTATTGCCATATTGCCTAAACTCCACTTTTCTCAAACTATTGCCGATAAACTACACGGGCATGGTTTTGAAATAATCCTGCATTTACCTATGGAGCCTAAAGAAAAAATTAGATTAGAAAAAAATACGATTACCACCTTTATGGATGAAGGGACTATTAGGAATATCCTCGGCCAAGATTTAACGGATATTAAGCACGCCAGCGGTATTTCTAATCATATGGGTTCCCGGGCGACACAGGATACAAAGACCATGGAAATTATCTTTAAGGAGTTAAAAAAACGGCGCCTTTATTTCTTGGATAGCCTGGTATCTGCTGATTCTGTGTGTTTTGACCTGGCGCATAAGATGCATTTGGGTTTTGCCAAGAGAGATATATTTTTAGATAATATAGAATCAGCTGAATATATCAAAGGCCAAATCTATAAATTAAAAACCAGGGCAACTGTTTTTGGACAGGCCATAGGCATCGGCCATGATAAAAGGGCCACTTTAGAGGTCTTAAGAGAAGTGATGCCAGAAATTGAAAAAGAAGGCTATAAGTTCGTCTTTGTTTCAGAATTAGTAAAATAAAAATGTATGTCTTAGGCATAGAAACATCCTGTGATGAAACTGCGGTATCGGTAGTCAAGGACGGCAGAAAAATCCTCTCTAATGTTGTAGCATCTTCTTTAACTTTGCATAAAAAATACGGCGGAGTAGTTCCGGAGATCGCCTCCAGGATGCAATTAGAGACCATTACCGCGGTGGCAGATTCTGCTATAACTAAAGCGGGCTTAAAATTAAAGGATATAGATTTAATCAGCGTCACCGCCAGTCCCGGGCTTTTGGGTTCTTTATTGGTAGGGATATCCTTTGCTAAAAGCTTGAGCCTGAGTTTAGAAATTCCATTATTAGGCATTAACCATCTTTACAGCCACATCTATGCCAGCTTTTTAAATGGCTTAGGTACGCAAATGCCATTCGTAGCCTTAATTGTCTCAGGCGGCCATACGAGTTTGTTTTATGTGCAGGATTTTCACAGAATAAAATTAATCGGCCAGACCCTGGATGATGCCTGCGGCGAGGCCTTTGATAAGGTGGCTAAGATTTTAGGCTTAGGTTATCCAGGAGGCCCTTTGATTGAACGCTTGGCAGAAAAGGGCAATCCTAAAAGCATAAGTTTCAGGTGCTCTAATACAAAGAACCCGTTAGATTTTAGTTTTAGCGGGATAAAGACCGCGGTATTATATAAAGTTAAAAGTCAAAAGTTAAAAGTCAAAATTAAAAAAGATATTGCTGCTGCATTTCAGGAAGTCATTATAGATACATTGATTAAGAAGGCATTTTTAGCCTGTAAATTAAAAAGGACAAACCGACTGGTAATAGGCGGGGGAGTAGCCGCCAATAATAGATTAAGAGAAAGATTCTATCGGCAAGCAAAAGAAAAAAAGATAAGATTAAGTTTTGCGCCAAAAGAACTTTGTATGGATAATGCGGCAATGGTGGCTGGATTAGGGTTTAAGTTGTTTAAAAATGGAGGTGAATATGTTGCCTGATACTCAAATTTTCTTGCGTTTAAGTTTATCCGTAATTTTTAGCGGACTGATTGGCCTGGAGCGGCAAATGTATCGGCGCACTGCAGGCTTAAGGACACATATCCTGGTGTGCCTGGGTGCCTGTCTTATAATGTTGACATCCCTCTATGTTTTTGATATATATAAAAATGAGGTTCCCTTAGATCCTAGCCGGATTGCCGCAGGAGTAATCACCGGTATTGGTTTTTTATGCGCGGGGACAATTATCCGCGAAAGGGAAAGCATCAGAGGCCTGACTACAGCAGCCAGCCTCTGGGTAGTGGCAGGCATTGGTTTGGCGGTGGGATGCGGTTTTTATAGCGCGGCAATGTATACCACCGTATTATCTTTGATTGTTCTTTTATTTTTAAGATACGCGGAAAAAATGTTATTTGAAGAGGAGAAATAACAAGGAGGTGGAAGATGGCTTTTAAAAGGAAACCGGAAGAAAAGATTCTTGATGTTGATGCCTCCATGCAGGGGACTTTAAGTTTTAAAGACCCGGTGAATCTGCGTATTAATGGTAAATTTGAAGGGACTCTGGAGACTAAAGGTAATTTAACCGTCGGTCAGAGCGCCCAGGTTTATGCCGATATTAGCGGAGACAACATAGTTGTTGGCGGTAGGGTTAGGGGCAGGGTAACGGCTAAGGAGAGATTAACCCTTTTACCCTCGGCAATCGTAGAAGGTGATATTTATCCGGCTAAATTAAATGTTGCCGAAGGCGCGATATTGGAAGGTAATTGCTCAATGCTCCACGATTTCCTCAATGCCGAAGAATTAGCCCGTTATTTAGAGGTAGATTTAAATTCAGTCCTGGAATGGGCAAATTCGGGAAAGATACCCGGGTTAAAGGAAAGCGGGGACTGGAGGTTTGAGCGCAAGAGCATTGATTCTTGGGTGGCTTCAGGAAAGGTGAGATAGGGACTGTTGTACTAGTGAGGAATTATGGCGGAAGAGAAACTTTTGACGGTAAGGGATGTTTCTATAATTTTAGGCATTTCCGAAAAAGAAGTCATAGATTTGGCGGAAAGCGGCCAGATGCCTGCCTATAAAGTCGGGGGTGTTTTTTTAAGATTTAAACGCGAACAGGTAGATGAAATTAGAAAAACTTTTCGCCCCGCCATATCTGCTCATGAAGAAAACCGGAAGAAATATTCCCTCGATGAGAAAATAAGAGACTTTTTTTATTTTAATGATTTCTACATATTATCTGTTTTAATAATTTTGTTGATGCTGGCGATTATATTTAGGGGATATTGAGAAATAATGATTTTAAAATCTGGTTTTTGCGACCTTGCCTTTGCCAAGGTAGATATAGATAGAAAGAGGCGCCGGGGTTTTTCAGAAGTAGTTTATTGCCCGGGAAAGACCAAAGAAGACATCAAAAAGATTGCCTGCGCGTTAATCCGCAATAATCAGGATTTATTGCTCACGAAGTTAGATGAGTCCGGATTCGCGTATCTGAAGAAATCAGTCCCGAAGTTAAAATATAATTCATTGGCTAAGTTAGGTTACCTCCTGCCAAAACATAAAATCCTGAAAAAAGGCTTGGTCCTGGTAGTTTGCGCAGGCACATCAGATATACCTGTGGCTGAAGAGGCAGTGGTAACATTAGAGGTAATGGGCAATAGAGTGCAGAAACTTTATGACGTAGGCGTAGCGGGGGTGCACCGTTTTATGCATCATCTCCAACTTCTTAAAAAGGCAAAAGTAATTGTGGTAGTGGCGGGTATGGAAGGGGCATTGGCAAGTTTGGTCAGCGGATTGTGCAGGGCTCCGGTAATTGCTGTGCCTACAAGTTGCGGTTACGGAGCAAATTTCGGCGGCTTATCCGCATTATTAACCATGTTAAATTCCTGTTCTCCGGGAGTGGCGGTGGTCAATATTGATAATGGCTTTGGCGCAGGCTATTTTGCGTCGTTGATTAATAAGTAAATGCAAAAATCAAAAATAAAAAATAAAAATTACAATTTAAAATTTAAAAATAAAAGATTGTTGAAAGATGCTATAGATTTTCACGGACATTTAGGTCCTTATTTGGTATTAGGAATATTAATGGGTGAATTAGCAATTAAGAAACTCAGATGTAAGAAGCATTTTGGCATCGGGGCAATTGTAAGGGGGGCCATTAAAAAACCTGTGTCATGCCTGATAGATGGCATTCAGATTTCCACAGGCTGTACCTATGGTAAGGGAAATATTGAAAAGAAGAATGGTAAAACGATACAGGTTTTATTTAAGAATTTACAGAACAATAAAGGGATTAGAATAAATCTGAATAAAAATTTAATTGTACGATTAGGGCATCTTAATGGACATAAAGAATCAGAGGCATTTGCCAGAGGATTATTAAAAACAAATTATATAAATTTATTTGAGGTAAATTAACATGGCCTTATCAGGACTGGATATTTACAAGTTGCTGCCTAAAACAAATTGCCGCGAATGCGGTTTTGTCACTTGCCTGGCCTTTGCCATGGCCTTGGCAAAAAAATCAGTAAGCATTGATAAGTGCCCTTATTTAAGCCAAGATGCAAAAAGGGTTTTAGAGGCTTCTAGCCTTCCACCTATTAAGTTGATAACTATAGGTGAAGGCGAGAATAAGTTAGAAGTGGGCAATGAAACCGTAATGTTTCGCCACGAAGAGAAGTTTCATCATCCTTGCGGCTTGGGGTTTATTATTGAAGATAATTTAGGTGATTCCCAGATAAAGCAGAAGTTAGAAAAAATTAACCAATTAAAATTTGAACGCGTCGGCCAAATTCTGAACGTCAATCTTATTGCTATCCACCAGAATAAAGACGCAAAAAGATTTACAGAGGTCGTAAAGTTAGTTTTAAACAATTCCTCTTTAGGATTGGTTTTAATGAGCGATGATTTAGAGGCGCAAACCCAGGCCTTAGAAATAAGCAAAATAAAGAAGCCGCTCCTCTACCATGCTACGCAGGAAAACGCAGCAGAATTCTCCAAATTAGCCAAGGACTTCAATGTTCCTTTGGTGGTTTCTGCGTCAGACTTAGAAGGCCTTTCCGCTCTTACTAAGGAATTGAATAATCAGGGGGTTGGTGACTTAGTCTTAGATACGGGGAAAAAATCTATTGCCGATAAAATTTGGGATTTTACCCAGATCAGAAGGCAGGCGCTAAAGAAATCAAACCGCAGTTTAGGTTTTCCCATTTTAGCAGTGGTTCAGGAAGATGAACCCTATGAAGAAGTAATGCAGGCAGCTACCTATATTACAAAATACGCAAACATTATTTTAATCCAGGGAATAGAGACTTGGCAGGTTTTATCATTACTGACACTCAGGCAGAATATTTATACTGACCCGCAAAAACCCTTGCAGATAGAGCCTAAGATTTATCCGGTGGGCCAGGTTACGGATAAATCGCCGGTTTTAGCCACGACTAATTTTTCTCTTACCTATTATACGGTTTTAGGAGAAGTAGAGGCAAGTAAAATTCCTTCCTATATCGTAAGCGTAGATACCGAAGGCATGTCGGTGTTAACTGCCTGGGCAGCAGAAAAATTTACTCCGGAAAAAATCGCGGATGCTTTAAATAAATTCGGGGTAAAAGAAAAGGTTGCGCATACCCGATTGATTATTCCGGGTTATGTTGCGGTGATGAGCGGAGACTTAGAGGAGAAATCCGGCTGGCAGGTGGTGGTGGGCCCCAAAGAAGCCTCTGGAATTCCGTCGTTCTTAAAAAATTTATAATTTTAGCGGGTGGCTGAGGTGGAAAAATTTAAGATTACTTTTTATCCAGATAATAAATCTATAGAAGTGGAGAGAGGCAAGACTATTTTATCGTCTGCCATATCTGCCGGGGTCTATATTAATTCCAGCTGCGGCGGAGACGGAGTCTGCGGCAGATGTAAGGTAATTTTAAAAAAAGGCCAGGTGAGCACCCAGCCCAGCGGAAGGATAAGTTTAGAGGAGAGGAAAAAGCAAATTTTTCTGGCTTGTCTTACCACTATACAGAGTGATTTAGAAATAGAAGTTCCGCCTGAGTCCAGGCTGGATTTAGAAAAATTAACTCAGGATGAGATAGATTTAAGATTAAAAGGGCTTTATTCAGAATCAGAAGAAATAGAGCCGTCAGCATCTATTCTGGGAGAAGAGATATTCGTACATTCGCCATTAGCGACAAAATTATATTTAGAATTGCCGCAGCCCAACCTTGAAGATAAAATCAGCGACTTAGAAAGGCTGTATCGTCAGATTCGCCGCATTCAGGATATACCGATTATGCAGACCGGCCTGGCTAATATCCGGCGTTTAGGAGAATTACTGCGTTCTTCTGACTGGAAAGTCACAGTTACTTTAGGCAAGAGAAACGGGACCACTGAGATTGTCTTAGTTGAGCCGGGCGATACCTCGCATAAGAATTACGGACTTTGTTTTGATATCGGAACCACGACTATCTCCGGACAATTAGTTGACTTAAATACAAAAAAAGTATTGGGCACCAAGGCCACCTATAATAAACAGGTAAGTTTTGGCAGCGATGTGATTACCCGCATTATTTATGCCCAGCAGCTAGATGGCCTGGAAAAATTGCATCATGCGGTTATTGACGGAATGAATCAGATGATTCAGGACCTTATCCGGGAAAATAATATTGAC
>Ga0155745_125_pt2 | contig 11447 bp, 11 predicted proteins | sample RifCSPlowO2_01_FD_107399 | JGI IMG/M metagenome (GOLD analysis project Ga0155745, IMG submission 107399) | Omnitrophica WOR_2 bacterium RIFCSPLOWO2_01_FULL_41_12
GTTTATACCCGGAAGATTTCCGATATTCCTTATATATTAAATAGCAAGCATATATAACACATGCAGAAAAGAAAAAGGTGAAGAAAACAAAAAGAATACCCGCATCTGGCCAAAATCTAAAGGCCATTTTTGGTTCTAAATCTTTTATATATAAATTAGTAAAAACAAAAGGTGTAAGTAGAAAACTAACTATATAACAAAAGATTAACAACTTTCTTCTTTCTTTTTGTTTTCCTAATAAACATAAAGCAAAGTACAAATAGCAACTTGGTATAAAACTGCTTCCAACAGAGAGAAGCCTGACTCCCAAAAAAGCAGTTTTATAATCTTTTGCAATCTGCCACAGGAAATAACTATAACTCCATATAGCTAGACTAGCACTTAGTAAGATATAACTTTTATTTATTGAATTTTTTTTATTTTTTAAAAAAACGAAAATTCCCAGTAAAGTAGTAGTTATACCATTTAATAAAGCGCTTAAAGCATAAAAATTCATTTGTTATTTTTCCCCAATTGTTATATTTGCTTGATTAGAAAAAGTACGTAAGCTTCTAATATTCTTTGCACCAGTAATTCTAAGAAATTCTTCTAATTCTTTCTCAGAGAAAAAATTATAAAATCCAGCACTTTCTTTTTGTTTTGCTTTTCCAGCAGCGCTTAAAAGCTTTCTTGCCTCTTCTAATTCTTCATCATTTTCAGTTTGAACGACAAAATTTCTGTATATCTGAGACAAATCCACAAATGGCTTTAAAGAACTGAACAAGATTTTCCCACCAGGTTTTAATGTTCTGAATAATTCACTGACAGTAAACTGAGCATCCTTAACATAAGATATTACCAAATTACAACATATCTTATCAAAACAATTATCTATTAATGGTAACTGATAATCTAAATCTACTAAGATATATTTATAGCTTATTATTTTATACTTTTCTCTAATATACAATTCTTTATAGATTCTTCTTAACATATTAAAATGTTTTAAAATTCCTTCTTTAATACTTTTTTCCACAAAATCTATTCCAAAATAATTTATAGATGAAAATTTTTCAAATTCTATTTTTTCTTTATATATTTTCTCTATAAACGATTCTAACAGCCAAGCTCCAAAATGACCATTACCACATCCTGCATCTAAGATATTCTCTCCTTGTCTAATATCTAATAAATCAATAATTTGTTTTAAAAAAGATCGATAATCTTTAGATTTGTTTATAAGTACAAATTTACTTAAATATTTTCCCCAAAATTCCTTTTCTGTTTCCAAACTCTTCTTAAGTAAATTCTTAAGTCTTTCTTCTTCAATTTTCCATTGATAAGTTAATTCTTCCTGTGTTGGTTCAATTACATCTTCTAAACCCATGTTATCAACATTGAGATTCTTCCTGCAATTTATTACTATCTTCCTCAATGCTAGATTAGCCGCATCTGGATTTTCGTTTATTTGATGCATAGCATTAGGTATAATAATAAATTCTGTATTATTATTTAGACAACAATCCAAAGCATTTTTTGTATCATTTATATTGACCCAAGGGTCGTTCTCAGCAACAATAAATGTTATAGGAATATTAATTTTCTTCATATCTGCTTTGGTAGATTCTAAATCATGATATTTTTCACTTATAGCCGAAATTGCAAAATCTATACTAACTTCAAAACCCATAATATCATCGATTATCTCCCCCTGATAATTACCTTCTAATATCTCTCCAATAATATCTTGATAGTAAATTGACTTTAACGTAGATCTAATATCTATAATTCCTACTAAACCTAACAAAAATTTTATTCTTTTATCTTCACTACATGCCTTCACTGCAATTCTTACTGCGAGACTCGTACTAACCACTCCAATATTATCTACATTAAATTTTTTTTCAACAAAATCTAAAGTTGAAATTAAATCATTTTTCATTCTTCCAAAAGTAGCGTCGATTATCTCACCCTCGCTTTCTCCGGCATGACAAGTGGTGTCATATCTTAAAACATTAAATCCATTTTTGACTAAAAAATATGAAATCTTTAAGGAATCCCTTTTTGTTTCACCGAAAGCAGGAGGAATAATAATGAGTGAATTTTTAGTATCGCGATCAATATAGTCATAAAAACCGATTATAGTTTTATTTTCGAAATTATTATAAGATACAATTTCACTTTGAATCATTTGATTATGAATAGTTTTTGTCATTAAGGTTTCCTATCGTATTTAAATATTCTAAAACAACGTCGTGAAAATCAATAGCAGAAAGGATAGAAAAAAATCTTGGATTATGCGGATTATAAAGACTCTTTAACAAAAAATTAATTCTATTTATATCTCTTATGCTACTAATGGAACCTTTTAGCGCAAAAAAAACTTTTGTTAAGTCTAAATATTTATTAATTATCCCACCCTGTTTAGTTAATACTCCTTTTTTCCACAGACTATCTAGTCTTTTAGATAAAGCTTCGTAGGAATATAATTTTTCAAGAACCCACCTATGTCCTTCTTGTAATGTCTTAGCTGTCATTAGTTTTGGTTTAAAACATACGGTCTCTCCATTATATAGATTCCAATTTTCATGAAGTAACCTATTTTCACTTTTAAATCTTTCGAATAATCTAGTTCCTGGGAAAGGCACAAGAATTCCAATCAATGCAAAAGCAATATTCGCTTCAGTAATAAATTCAACTGTTTTTTTAAAAATATCTTCAGAATCTCCATCGCCACCTAAAATAAAAGAACCAAATACAGAAATTCCATAAGAGTGTATTTTGTTTATAGCAGAAAGATAGTCGCTGGCTTTATTAGTTCTTCCTTTATTCATAGAGTTTAGGCTTTCTTGTGAAACCGACTCAAGCCCAATAAATATCTGTGTACAGCCACTTTCTGACATTAGTTGTAAAATATCATCGTGATTAGCTATATCTATCGAAGATTGACACCACCAATGTTTTACACCTAGATGAATAAGTGCTTTTATAAGTTCTTTTGTATATTGTTTACTAATTAAAATATTATCATCTGCTAAAACAATTCCAGTTTTTTTATTTAAATTCTGTAAATACCTAACTTCATTAATGACATTATCTATTGGCTTAAATCTAAAATTTTTACCAAAAAAACTTTTTACTGAACAAAATTCGCAATCAAATGGACAGCCACGGGTAGCTTGAATACTAAAGAAATTATAATAATCTAAATTTACTAAATCCCACCTTGGTATCGGAGAAGTCGCAATATCAATCTCATCTTTTTTATAGTAAATTGACTTTAAATTTTTATTTCTAAAATCTTCTAATAAGATATTCCAACTCCCTTCCGCTTCACCTATAATTACACTATCAGCATGCTTAAGAGCTTCTCCATGTAAAGCTGAAGCGTGAATTCCACCCAAAACTACCTTAATCCCCCTATTCTTAAATTCATCAGCAATCTCATAAGCACGATTAGAAAAAGCAGTAAAATAACTTATTCCAACTAAATCGACTTTATCATTGAAATCAATCGGTTCTATATTTTCATCTATTATTTCCACATCTATATCTCTTGGGGTTAATCCTGCCAAGGTAGGAAGTGATAATGGTATACCTGAGTATTTCTTTCCTGAAAGCTTAGCCGAAAATTTTAAGTCCCAAAAATTATGCGACTGTCCTTTAGGAAAAATAAATTTTATTTTCATTTATTTAGTAGTAAATTAGGTAGAGCCAGAGGCGCACCACCTGCCTTACGACCAGTTAATTTACAGAGAGTCTTTAAATCCCAAAAACTCTCTCTCTCCATTCCATCTTTCTTGCGGGTTGGATGAGTTTGAGTTTCATTTTTATTTAAAAATTACTAACATATAGATTTATCTTCGTCTTTGTCCCTACCCCAACCTTACTCTCCACAGTAATTCTTCCATTGTGTTTCTTGATTATTTCATAAGTAATAGATAGGCCTAAACCAGTGCCTTTGTCTTTGGTAGAATAAAAGGGGTCAAAGATATGTGGGAGTTCTTTTTCTGCTACACCGTATCCAGTATCAGAGATTATCACTTCTACTGCCTGATTTCTGTCTGTTTTTGAAGTCTTAACCGTAAGTTCTCCACCTTCAGGCATAGCCTCTATAGCATTAAGCAGGAGATTCAAAAAGGCCTGCTTAAGCTGGTTGGGGTCGACCTGTATAGTTGATATATCAGAATATCTTTTATTGAGTTTGATGTTATGTTTGATGATATCGTTACTGAGTAAAGAGATGGTATCATCCAGGAGGTTATTGATATTAATTTTTTCAAGTTTTAAGGGAGCGGGCTTAGCAAAATCCAATAGCTGATGCACTATCCTATTAATCTTATCTACTTCTCCTCCTACAATCCTTTCAAACTTAGTGATAAACGCAGGGTCATCCTTCTTTTCTGTTAGGTGCTCTGTAAAGGTTTTGATGGCAGTGAGGGGATTCTTTATCTCATGGGCCATACCTGCGGCTAAGGTAGCCACTGCCTTCAGGCGCTCTGAGCGCATCAGTTCATCTTGCATCAGTTCCTTTTCCTTGGCTAGAGAATCCAGGGTGCCTTTGAAGAAGAGTTTGTCTACGAAGGTTTGGATGTAGTTTTTAAGGGGAATAAAGAATATAGCTATGGTAAATGCTGCCAAGATAGTAGCAACAACTGAAGTATAACCAATAAATTGATGAAATAGTCTTTCAATTAAAATAACAAAAATAAGATAAATAGCAGTAAGTAGAGTAGCGAGAGTAGAATAAATGATACCCTTTTTAATGACAACATTGATATCCATAAGTTTATGTTTAAGAATAGCATAAGCAACTAAAAGTGTATAAATAAATATAAAATTTACAGGCCAAGGCTTAAAATCTATACCATAACCACCTAAAAATACTGTAGAACCACAAATATATCCTGCGATAGTGCCAAATATTACATATTTTAATTGATTTTGTTTTGCTGGACTATTGCTGCTTTTTAGTCCTTTTATAAGTATATACTGTGAATAAATGACATAGAAGAAAAACATAACCGTAAAAAAAATATAAATTGGTCCAGGGCTGGCTAAATAATTGAAACCGGCTATCGGTCGCACAAAAGGAATAAAATAGCGAGTAAAGCCAGCTATTAGAATGAAGACAGCAGAAAAATAGCCTAAGATAAGTAACTTATTCTTATTAATTTCTCTATTTGTAAATGCCAGTGAAAAGTGTGTAAAAAATACTGGTATAAATGCTGCAGAAATATTAGCTAATCTCCCGCACAACAAACCAGTATGATAATTTTCAGTAAAACTGCAAATTCTTATAAAAAAAGCCCAAAGCGACACGAATATGCTACTAAGAAACCACATTTTATTGACGGTTGATTTTCTGTTTTTAGAATATATGTAGGCACCTAACAGAAATGCAGAAATGCTAGTAATTAGGAAAGAAATCTTATATATATTCATATAAAGAAAATTCCGAAAATGTGCTGGAAAGTGTTTTAAGACACGGTGCGATGAGTTTGAGTTTCATTTTAGCGAATTGGTTTTATCAAGCTAAGCACATTCTTTTTTGTAAAAATATCCATATCCGAAGGATTTTCCAAAAAGTTTTTCACATCCCTGATTACTTTTTCCCATTCCGCAGCCTCAACTGCCTTATAAAGCAAATTTCTCCAGTTGTCTTGGGAAGGCATAACCTTACTAAAACCCGTCTGTTTAAACGCATTTTGCAGAAAGGTTATATTTGGCGATAGATCCTTCCATTTAGAAAGATACCATCCTAAATCAAAAAAATCCCTGCCCTTAGTATATTCCCTGTTTAATAAAGCATGCAATTTACCCGCAAAAAGAGAGGCGATATCGTAAGACAGGAAAGAAAGCGGAAAATACTTATTGACAATGGCCGTAGTTAAACCGGCCCCCTGAGGCGGGCTTGTATCGCATTCAATCTTGATGGAAAAGTTCTGCTCCTTAAGAGGAGAAATCCCGGCTTCATACATTAAGCTCTTAAACTTTATGAAGGCATACTGAACATTTTTTTTGTCATTATATGACACAGAGATATCATAGCCCGCTAAAATAAATTCTTCTTTTACCTTTTTTATAATCTCAACAAACGGCAGGCATTCTTTCTCTTTGACAACGGAAAAATCCAAATCTTCGGAAAAACGGGGAAGATTATATAAAAACCTTAACGCCGTGCCCCCTAAAAATGCGGTTGAGCGGAATACCCCTTTATCATGTATAATTCTTAAGGTATATGCCTGTAGATACTCGCGCATAATATTCAATTTTGCATTAAAGGTCGTTTGCCTGGAAGATAATTCTAAGCAATAATCCTTCATAGTGTCTTTTCTTCGTTTCTATAAGACTTGATGTGTTTATTAATTATTTTAGCGGCATCCATAACGCCGGGTTTTTTGAATTTTTTTGCATATTTGAATAATTTAGAAAGATTAATTTTTTGCAAGTTCTGTAGCCTTAATTCGTTAAGATATGCTGATGAAATTTTAGTCCCGTTTAGATAAATTAAATCAAGCAGCGCTTTCTCGGGCGAAGCAATAAAGGCAGTTTGTCTATTTACATTAACTGATTCATATCCCCAGAAAAGTGAAGCCTTCACATGCCTATAATCAAAAATCCCGACTTTAGTGGTAAATCTGGTAGGCCTTTTTGTAGTAACTGAGGTATAAACCGATACTCCCTCGGGAATCAGGTTATGGTACTCTAATGCTTTTTCCAGGCTAATATAGGAAGGCTTTTTTAGAACCGAGGCAATATATAGTTGATACGTTGCGACCTTACGGTAAGCTTCGCCAAGCAGATAAATCCCTCTTTTAATCTGGATAAGTTTCCCTGATTTTTGCCAACGGCTAATCTGAACTTTAACCGACGCAGGGTTTTTTAAGCCAGCAGCTAAAATCGCAGTATCAATTACCGGCAAATTACCCACATACTTAATAAATTCTTCCCATTTCATAGCAATAATTTAACATATTTGTTAACAAAATGCAATAAATTTTGTTTCCTCGTTTTCCTTGCCGGTGCGATGAGTTTGAGTTTCATTTTTTATAGTTCCAATGTCACAGTGGCATTGAGTTTAAGTTTCATCCCTTAAATCGCCAATTTACTCTAGGAAGGACTCGAAGATAAACTTCTTTGCGATGCCCTATTTTTAAAATGATTATTTCTTCTCTATCAATTCTATAAATAACACGGTAATCTCCTATGCGCAATTTACGATGACCTTTTAGACTTTGGCGTAAAGGCTGGCCGTATAACATTGGATTGGATAATAATCGTTCTTCTATAGCCTTTCTTATAGATTCTCTTATATTTTTGGGAATTTTAGGCAGGTCGTATTTTAGGATATCTGGATGATATACTAGCTTATATGCCATCGTGCTACGACCAGATTTGTCTATGGCTCAACGCCGATTTCTTATTGAGATTAGCCTCTCTTTTATTGGCTTCTTTCACCCAATAGGCATCCTCGCAGTATTCTATAGCCTCTCTAATTAAATCCCTTGCTTTCAGGGACAAAGATGTACCGTCTCTTTTAGCCAGACGCTGTATGGCTGAATAGAGTCCAGGCTCCAAAACAACATTTAAACGCGGATTTTTAGTAGACATTTTTCACCTCCAAATATAGTGTATCACTTATGATGCATTTTGTCAAGAGAAAAGAATATAATCAAATCCGAAATTAAATAAAATATAGTTGGGTATTTCATATTAAATCCTTTGTTTCCTTTTCGGTGCGATGAGTTTGAGTTTCATTTTTCTGAAATCTTGTAATAAGCGTTCCTGCCTTTACCAACCAACACGATTAACTTTGCATTTATTAACTTAGAAATTTCTTTAAGTATCGCTTGGCGCGTTATACCAAACATATCTCTTAAATCTTTATTGCTAACTTTGCCTTTTTCTTGAATCCGTTCTAAAATTTTTATCTGTTTCTGAGTTAGTTCAATCCTTTCTCCATCTTCTATCTTGGGAGATATTCCAATTTTCCTGATAAAATCCTTTACTTTATTTATTGAATACAAAACTCCGTCTGTAAAATATTCTAGCCAGTTGGTAATATTTCCTTTGTTTATTTGTGCTGTTTTTAGCGCTGCGTAATACGCGGGCCTATTTTCATCATAATAATCATCAAGCGCAAAAAATCTGCGATGGTCAAAGCCGCTTTTATACAAAACCAACGACGCCATCAGCCGCGCCGTCCTCCCATTTCCATCAATAAACGGATGAATTCTTGCGATTTCATAATGAACGATACCTGCAAGAATGACAGGATTGACTTCCTTTGTCTTATCCAAATTGAGCCAATCTAAAAATTTGGCTGTTAGCCGTGGCACATCTTTTGTTTCTGGCGGCATATACTCCACAATTTCCTTGAAACTCGTACCATCAAATATACGCCTGCCTATAAAAACCTGCCGGTTTCGAAAAACACCGCAATCTTTATTATCCCGAAGAGTACCGATTGTAATAGTCTTGTGAATCTTGAGAAAGAGTTTAATATCTATGGTTTTTTTACTTGCGTATTCGGGAATTGAATCTAACGCTTTGAGGTAATTTAAAACTTCTTTCTTGTCTTTCTCAGTGGCTATGACTTCTTTGCTCTCTGATAAAGCTGCGACCTGCTCAAACGTTAATTTATTCCCCTCAATGCTCGTAGACGAATGAGCGTTATGGATCCTAGCTTCTTTCCTTAGCTTCAACTCCCACTTAGGGATAAGTTTGGATTGTTCAATAATCTCTCTCCCGGCCATAATCCGGGAGATGTTATTAAGAATTTTGTCTGTAATCGTATATTTCGGCTCAAATACCATAGTGTTATTATAACAAATGACAACCTAAATGACAACCTAAATGACAACCAATTAATGCCACCTGGTCAAAATGCTATTGCCTTATCTAAGACGGCTAATGGTATAACCGTAATATTTTTACTTAAAGAATATCCGTCTTTCCCTGGATAAACTACCCAGAGATGTTTTAGCGATAACTCTTTAAGGGCAAAACGCATGGACGGTGTTAAGGATGGCGCCTGTGTATACTTAACTTCTATGCCGTAGAGTTTGCCTTTTTTCTGAAACACCAGATCAAGTTCTGCTCCCGTATGCACTGCCCAAAAGAAAACTTCCTCTTCTTTTAAGTGCAAATTCGTGATTACTTCTTCTAATGCGAATCCTTCCCATGAAGCGCCAAGTTTAGGATGAGATAATAAATCTTTTTTATTTTCTAATGATAATAAGGCGTGTAAAATACCCGCATCACGAAAATATATCTTGGGCCTTTTAACAAGCCTTTTCTTAGTATTGTAATACCATGGACGCAGTTGCCGGACCATGAAAGTTCCTGATAATAAATCTAGATATCTTTGCGCCGTATGATCCGAGACTCCTAAACTCCTGCCTACTTCAGAAGCATTAAATATTTGACCGTGATAATGCGCCAGCATTCCCCAAAAACGGCTTAATGATTTAGCCGGAATCTTTAGGCCTAACTGCGGGATATCGCGCTCTAAGAAAGTTGCGATAAAATCCTGCCTCCACTGATAAGAAGACACGTCGCTCGAAGCCAGGTATGAGCGGGGAAAACCACCTCTTATCCATAATCTCTCCAGATTTTGAATACCTATGTGCTTAAGAGAAAAACCGCCTATTTCCAGGTAGCTGATACGCCCGGCTAAAGACTCCGAACTTTGTTTGATTAAATCTCTCGATGCACTTCCTAAAATCAGATATTTTGTCTGTTTGGAACGGTCAGAAAGCACTCTTAAGACTGGAAAGAGATTTGGTAGCCTTTGTATCTCATCAATAATAACAAATCCCTTAATATCTTCTAAAGCTAATAAAGGATCTCTAAGCCGTTCGATATCTCTGGGATTTTCAAGGTCAAAAATAGTAACTTCTAAGCTTAAAGGACGAGAAAATTGATGCGACAGGGTAGTTTTCCCGCATTGCCTGGGACCTAAAATAGCGACAATGGGATTATCTTTGAAAAGTTTCTTTAATAAATCTAATTCGGAAGACCTTTGTATTTCCATACTAATAGCTTACCATGAAATTTCGATATGTCAAGGCGAAATTTCATTATATCAATGGCGCATCGGGGACCCAAACCTCAAAGCCGTGACGGACAGCGATGTCCGCGATTTCTTCCATTTTATCCAAATTTATATTGTCACCTAAGGAATAATTCATAAATCTGCCTTCAAGGGTCAAAAGCATGGTTTCGGCGACAGAAGCATAGACTGTATTTTTAGGTAGTCCTGTATCTACGCCAAAGTCGGTGGCGAAGGGAAGTTTAATTAAACCGCCATCAATAAGGGAAATATCTCGCTGGGGATTTACTTTACCGGCTATATTCTTAGGCACAGAAACATCGCAAACTAAAGCACCGGATTTTAATTCTTCTATATTCAGCAAGGCCTCGGGAGCGCTGGTAGTGGTAATGACAATATCGGCATTTTTGACTGCTGTATGCGCATCTTCCTCTATATTTACCTCAACGCCATTGAAGTTAAGGATTGTATCTTTGAGCCGCTCTAATTTATCTCTGTGCCGGGCAGTAATAGTTATTTTGGGAATATACTCGGAGAATTTTCTTACACATAATGAACCAATGGAGCCAGTGGCGCCAATTACGGCCAGATGAGATTTTTTCAGGTCTATGTTTTTGACCTTCGCCATCCTGTATATTGCTTCAAAGACCGACCAGGCAGTATAGGTATTACCGCTGGTTACGGGAATTTTTAAACTATTAGCAATGGCCTGGCCTTTATCTCCTACTATTGAGGTATATCCGCCTAAACCTATAATCTCCGCACCTAAGCGTTCAGCAATATGGCCGGCAGAGATAATTTTCTCCAGCACAAAACCTTCCTCTAAATCCAGCATCTGTTTGGGCAGCAACGGGCAGGCAATAAAATAGCCCTGGATTTCTTTGCCTTGGATAGAACGCACACTCTTTATATGGCTGACCTTAAAAGGCGGAAGATTTTTTAAGGAAGTCTTAATGATAAAATCCGGTACAATTCTGATTAATGGCCAGAAATTCTTTAATTGCTCAATGGTGATGGGATGGACTATAAAGGCGAAGGTGTTCATCGCCACAGTAAGACCTTTCTTTTCTTGCGAATGTTATGTTTTATGCCCAGGATTTCCTCGTGGGAAATGGCTCTTTCATGGCTGGTCAGGCCGGCGATTTCAAAGCCGTGTTTTGCGCCTAAGCGGATAATTTCCCTTATTTTTGCGGCGTCAAATTCCTTGCCCAGCGAATAATTCTCAAATTTTCTCTCCAAAGCCAAAATCATCGGCTCAGCCATACAAGGGTAGCACAGGCCTTTGGGCAGGCCAAAGTCAAAATTAAAATCCACATTATTTCCCGGCGGCCGGATGGTTACGCCATCAATTACTAGTATATCCTTGCGCAAACTTGAAGACATGCGGCGCGGATATGAAGCATCAAAGATT
>Ga0155745_108_pt1 | contig 11241 bp, 14 predicted proteins | sample RifCSPlowO2_01_FD_107399 | JGI IMG/M metagenome (GOLD analysis project Ga0155745, IMG submission 107399) | Omnitrophica WOR_2 bacterium RIFCSPLOWO2_01_FULL_41_12
AGGCATAAAATCAATCTTGATGTCCGGAAGCGGTCCGGCTGTTTTTGGTCTGGTTGCTTCAAGAAGGGAGGCTGAAATTTTATCTAAACAACTTAAAGAAAAGTATGAGCCTTGGCAGGTTTTTGTTACAACAGGAGGAAGATAGATGGAGATTACTGAGGTTAGGGTGTTCTTGAAGGATTCACCGGATAAAAAACTAAGGGCATATGTTACCGTAACCTTTGACAATGCCTTTGTGGTAAGGAATATCAAGGTTATAGAAGGGACCAGCGGTTTATTTATCGCTATGCCATCCCGCAAGATAAAACAGCCCTGTCCAAAATGCAATTTTAAGAATGAATTGCGCTCTAAATATTGCAATCAGTGCGCCAATCCGCTACCTTTTGTTTCCCGTCCGGTAGGAGAGGCCTCAACCGGCAACGCACAGCTGGAACATAAGGATATTGCCCATCCTATCACACAGTCATTTAGAGAATACCTACAGAAGAGAATTTTAGAGGCATACGAGCAGGAGAAGACAAAAGGCACAAGTAATGCCGGACAATAGCGTTTGGGACGTCGTCCAATGGTAGGACACGAGAATTTGGGTCTCGCTATTGTGGTTCGAGTCCACACGTCCCAGCTAAGGCAGAGAAATTATGAATAAAAATATTGCTTGTATAATTTTGGCTGCGGGAAAGGGCGAGCGGATGAAATCCGCAATCCCCAAAATCCTGCATCCTATTTGCGGCCGGCCTTTGCTTGGCTATGTTTTAGACCTGGTTAAAGATTTAAAATTTAATCAAGTTATCGCGGTCTTGGGCCATCAGCACGCAGAGGTCAGGAAACATCTTGCGCCAGGCATAAAAGTACTGGTGCAGAAAAGGCTTCTGGGTACAGCCGACGCAGTAAGAGTGGCTTTATCCGGCCTGAAAAATTTTAAAGGCACAGTATTAGTCCTTTATGCCGATATTCCATTATTGAAGAAAGAAACTATTCAGAAATTGCTCAAATGCCACTTAGAGAATAAATCAGAGGCAACATTATTGACGGCGACATTAAGGGAGCCTGAGGGTTACGGTAGAATTTTAAGGGATAGATACGCAAGTATCTGCGGCATTGTGGAAGATAGGGATGCCGATGATTTCCAAAAAAATATTAAAGAGATCAATACCGGCATAATGTGTTTTCATAAGGATAGATTAGTCAGCGGGCTGAAATCTATAAACCTGAATAAACGCAAAAAAGAATATTATCTCACCGATATTATTGAAATATTTTATAAAAAAGGTTATTTGCTAGATGCGCTAAAAGCGCCTGACATAAATGAGGTATTAGGCATCAATTCGCGCCAGGACTTGGCAAAAGCCAATAAGATTATGCAGCAAAGAATCAATCAGGATTTAATGCGGGAGGGCGTGACTATAGTGGATCCGGATTCTACTTTTGTCGGTTTTGGGGTAAAGGTCGCAAGAGACACTACGATTTATCCCTTTACAGTTATTGAAAGGGATGTTAAAATTGGAAAGCGTTGTTTAGTTGGCCCATTCGCGCATTTAAGAGAAGGTACTATTCTGGATGATGAAGTATGGGTGGGCAACTTCCTGGAAATTTGCCGTGCCAAGATTTCCCAGAAAACCATAGCCAAACATTTTGGTTACCTCGGTGATACTATTATCGGTAAGAATGTCAATATTGGCGCAGGCACAGTCACCGCTAATTTTGACGGCAGAAAAAAGAACACCACGGTGATAAAAGACCGGGCCTTTATTGGCTGCGATACGGTATTAGTTGCGCCGGTAAAAATAGGCAGAGGCGCAGTAACCGGGGCCGGGGCAGTGGTAGTAAAAAAGAAAAATATTGCTGATGGCGTAACGGTAGTGGGTATCCCAGCCAGACCCTTAAAAGGGAAGTAGCAATACGAAAATGACTAATGCCTAAATCCGAATGCCGAATGAATTTCAAATGTCTAATCTTTAAATGACAAAAATTAGTCATTAAATAATTAGTCATTCATTAGACATTCGTCATTAGGAATTCGACATTAACGTTCTATAACACATATACGAGAGGTAAGAAATGGATAAATTAATGGTGTTTAGCGGGAATGCGCATCCGGAATTAGCCAAAAATATTTGCCAGTACCTGAAGATCAAGCTCTCAGACGCCTTGACAGCCAGGTTCAGCGAAGGAGAGATCAGGGTTAAGATTAATGAAAATGTCCGGGGAAAAGATGTATTTGTCGTGCAGCCTACCTGTCCTCCGACTAATGATAATCTGATGGAGCTTCTGATTATGATTGACGCCTTAAGGCGCTCTTCCAGCCAGCGCATCACGGCAGTGATACCTTTTTTTGGCTATGCCCGGCAGGATAGAAAAGACCAGCCGCGCGTGCCCATCACCGCCAAATTAGTGGCTAATCTTTTAACCACTGCCGGAGCACACAGAATCCTGACTATGGATTTGCACGCCGGCCAAATTCAGGGATTCTTTGATATTCCCGTGGACCATCTTTTTGCCGTAGGTGTTTTTATAGATTATTTTTCCAAATTAAAACTTAAAGACTTAGTGGTGGTTTCACCGGATGTGGGCGGGATAAAGATGGCCAGGGCTTATGCCAAGCGGTTATCTGCCGGTTTAGCCATTATTGATAAGCGGCGCATCTCGCCAGAACAGGCAGAGGTGATGCATATTTTAGGCGAGGTAGAAGGCAGGGATGTCTTAATCGTGGACGATTTGATCGCCACAGGCAGTTCTTTAATTGAAGCAGTATCCGCCTTAAAAAAAGCCAAGGCCGCAAGCATTCGGGCAGCGATATCGCACGGAGTCTTGTCCGGTCCGGCCATTGAAAATGTAAATAAATGCCAGGATTTAAAAGAACTCATCATTACTGACAGTATTCCCTTTAGCGACCATAAGAAGCATCCCCGGATTAAGGTGCTTTCTATAGCCGATCTTTTAGGAGAGGCAATAAAAAGAATTCACAATGAAGAATCAGTGAGTTCATTGTTTGATTAATTTAAAAGGAGTGGAGAGCGCGAATGGAAGAGATAATTTTAGAGGTAGAGCCAAGAGAAGAGTTAGGCAAGAGTAAGGTCAAAGATTTAAGAACAGGCGGATTTGTCCCGGCGGTAGTTTATGCCGAGGGCAAGCCCGGTTTACCGATCAAGATTTCCCATACGCAGTTAATGAGATTAGCGCATCAGCATCGCTTAGAGAGTATGGTTATTAATTTAAAAGTCAAGGATGACAAGAAGCAAAAACCCAAGGCCTGTTTGATTAAAGAAATTCAATACGACCCGGTGAAAGGCAATATCATCCACGTGGATTTTAATGAAATTTCTTTAACCCGGGCGATTAAGGTAAATGTCCCTGTAGTGGCTAAGGGAGAGCCGATAGGAGCAAAGCTTGAAGGGGGTTCTCTGGAGCATATACTCTGGGAAATTGAAGTGGAGTGCTTGCCTACGGATATCCCCAAGGAAATCGCAATAGACGTCAGCCAGCTCAAAATCGGCGACGCCATCCATATAAAAGATATCACCTTTGCGGATAATATCAAGGTTTTAAATGACCCGGGCGCAATAGTTTTATCCGTGGCTGCTCCGATTAAGGAAGAAGTTGCTGCTGCGCCTGTAGAGGGAGAAGAACAACTAGAGCCGGAGGTAATCAAAGAAAAGAAAGAAGTCCCGGCTGAGGAAGGTAAAGAAGAAGAAGAGAAAGAGAAGAAAGAAAAATAGATATTGTGTAAGGTGTAATGCGTAATGAAGTTAATTGTAGGTTTAGGCAATCCCGGTAGGATTTATATAGACTCAAGGCACAATATTGGTTTTTCGGTAGTCAGGGCATTAAATAAAGCCTGTAAAATCCCGCTTAAAAAAGAGCAGGGTATTTTTTCTTTATCCGGCAGGGCAAAGCTTAATGGTTGCCCGGTGTTATTAGCCATACCGCTTACCTTTATGAATTTATCAGGCAAAGCAGTGGCTGCTCTTTTAAAGAAATACAAGATAGGCTTAAGTGATTTGTTGGTGGTTTGCGACGATTTAGATTTAGAATTTGGCCGGCTCAAAATAAGGCCCGCGGGTTCTTCCGGCGGGCATCATGGCCTACAGTCTATAATAGATGTGTTAGAAAGCGATAAGTTCTGTCGTTTACGCTTAGGCATAGGAAGGCCCAGGCCCAGCGTAGACCCGGCGCAATTTGTATTATCGCCTTTTACCAAAAAGGAAAAAATAAAGTTAAAGGAGGCAACAGAAAATGCGCTTGACTGTTGCCGGATTTGGGCGATGCAAGGCATCAGCGAAAGTATGAATATTTTTAATAAAAGGAGCGAGAGATAATGGATAATTATGAAGCGATGTTTATTCTTAAACCGGATCTATCCGAAGAGGATAGGAAAACGTTGTTCAATCAACTCGGTGAAGTAGTGGCAAAATTTAACGGCAAGGTATCCCAAGCAAGTATCTGGTCTGAGAAGAAAAAATTGTTTTTTCCCCTGAAGAGATACCTGGAAGGGCTTTATTATCTGATAAATTTTAACGCCGCACCCCAGGCATTGGCAGAGATAAGGCATGCCTATGGGTTGAATGAGAATATATTGAGGGTATTGATTACAAAATTAGAATCATAGCGGAGGGAGAAAATAATGGCGAATTTTAATAAGGTGCTCTTGATTGGTAATTTGACCAAAGACCCGGAACTGCGCTATACGCCGCAAGGCACAGCAGTGGTTAATCTGCGCCTGGCGGTAAATAGAAGATTCCGTAATAAAGCCCAGGAACTTAAGGAAGAAACCTGTTTTATTACCGCGGTAGTTTGGGATAAACAGGCAGAGACCTGCAATCAATATTTACATAAAGGAAGCCCGATTTTTGTGGAAGGCAGGCTCCAGTCTCGTTCCTGGGAGGATAACTCCGGACAGAAACGCAGCGTCATTGATGTCCGGGCAGAACGCATTCAATTCTTAAGTACCCAGGCGCCAAAGGCGCAACCAGCGGCAGCGGATACTCTTGAAGAGCCGGTGGCCAGTGAGCCATCCACTCAAGATGCCTGGTTAGAGGAAAGCGAGGAACAATCCAATGCCAGTTAGGACATTTAAGAGGAAGCTCGGCCCGAAAAAGCGGGATCGGGATAAAGGTTTACCAATCAGGAAAAAGGTCTGTCGATTTTGCATGGACAAGGTAAATACTATAGATTATAAAGATGTCCGCAGATTAGAGGCTTTTATCGGAGGACGGGGAAAGATTGTCTCAACCCGAGTCTCGGGGAATTGCGCTAAACACCAAAGGCAGGTGGCCCGGGCAATAAAAAGGGCAAGATTTGTTTCGCTCGTACCTTATATACGTTTATAAGTATGGAAATTATTTTAAGGCAAGACGTAGATAAATTAGGTAAAATAGGCCAGGTTATAAAGGTAAAGGACGGTTTCGCCCGTAATTTTCTTATTCCTAACGGCTTAGGCGTGCCAAAGACAGAAAAGAATCTCAAAAGCTTAGAGCAGGAGAAAGCTAAAAAGGCTTTAGGATCAGAAAAAGTTAAAAGAGAGGCGCAAGAATTAAGCGCCAGGCTTACAAATTTATCCTTAACCCTACCTGTTCTGGCGCAAGAAGAAGATAAGTTGTACGGAAGTATAACCGGCCAAGACATAGCCTCTGCGCTAAAAGAAGAAGGTTTTGAAATCGATAAAGATCTTATTGTTTTGGATGAGCCCATAAAGTCTTTGGGCATATTTGAAATAGCCATAAACTTACATCCGCAAGTGAGCGCAAAAATAAAAGTCTGGATTGTGAAAAAATAATATGCCTACTGAATTATCTTTAGAGAAAGTTCCGCCGCAGAACTTAGAAGCGGAGATGGCAGTGTTAGGCTCAATGCTGATGGATGAAGACGCTATCTCTGTAGCTATGGAGGTATTGCGTGCGGATAATTTTTATAAAGATACGCACAGAAAGATCTTTGAAGGGATATCCGTTCTTTACAATGCCAATAAAGCAGTGGACCTGATTACGCTGACTGATGAATTAAAAAGAAGCGCCATCCTGGATGAGATAGGCGGAGCGAGTTTCTTAACCAGCCTGGTAAATTCTGTCCCCACCGCAGCCAATATCAGCCACTATGTAAGTATCGTCAAAGAAAAAAGCATCCTGCGCACCCTGATCAATAATTCCACCCGGATAATCTCCTCCTGTTATGAAAGCGACGGCAATGTCAGTGAGTTAGTAGATAACGCAGAGCAGTTGGTTTTTGAAGTAAGCGACAAGAAATTACAGGGTAGTTACCTGCCTTTAAAAGAAATAATCAAGGATAGCATCGAGACTATAGATAAACTTTACCAAAAAAAGGCGCATGTCACCGGAATCCCCACCGGCTTTATTGATTTTGATACCAAGACATCAGGCCTGCAATTTTCAGATTTAATCGTGATTGCCGGACGGCCCTCAATGGGTAAAAGCGCACTCGCAATAAGTATTGCCGAATACGCCGGTGTGGTAGAAAAGATTCCCTTGGTGATTTTTAGCTTGGAGATGTCTAAGGAACAATTAGTGCAGCGCATGCTCTGTTCCCATGCCAAGGTCGACGCGCATAAGGTCAGGACGGGTTATCTTTCTCCGTCGGACTGGCCGCGCTTAACCGCGGCAGCAGGAAAATTATCCGAGGCATCGATATTCATTGACGATTCCCCGGCAATTTCAGTAATGGAACTACGCGCCAAGGCGCGCAGGCTTAAGGCGCATCAAGACATCCAATTGATTATCTTAGATTACCTGCAGTTGATGCGCGGCTCCGGCAATATTGAAAATAGGCAGCAGGAGATTTCCGATATCTCGCGTTCTTTAAAGGCCTTGGCCAGAGAATTGCACGTTCCGGTGGTGGCCATCAGCCAGTTATCCCGGGCAGTAGAGTCGCGCACTGACCATCGGCCGCAACTTTCTGACCTGCGGGAATCTGGCGCCATAGAACAGGATGTAGATGTGGTAGTCCTGATTTTAAGAGAAGAGTATTATAATCCGACAGCGGACAATCAGGGCGTAGCCGAAGTAATTATTGCCAAACAGCGCAACGGCCCGGTGGGTTCTATAAAGTTAACCTTTGTGAAAGAATATACCAGATTTGAAAATCTGGCCCGGATGGAATAATGAAACTATTGATTAAATTAACTAATTCTAATATAATGTTCACTATGCGCAGAGCCTTAATTTTAATTTTTTTTATCCTGAGCGTTCTTATGCCCGCCTTTGCTCAGGACCAGACACAATCAGAAACAGAAACCAGCCCCAAGATAATTACGGCCATAGAGATAAAAGGTAATAAACTTATCAGCAGCAATACCATTATCTCCAAGATGAAGACCCGCGTGGGTAATCCTTATCAGGAAAATATCATCAGCGATGATTTAAAACGGCTTTATCTTTTAGGATACTTTAGCGATATAAAGATTGATACCGAAAGTTATAAAGAGGGGATTAAGGCGATCATTACGGTGGTGGAAAGGCCGCTTATTGAGAAAATTACTTTTTCCGGTATAAAGCGGCTGACCCTGAGAGAAGAAAAAATCAAAGAGTCCCTGAAATCAAAAGAGACGCAGTATTTAGATTATCCTGCCCTAGCAGAAGATGTGCAGGCCTTACAGAAAATGTATGAAAAGATAGGCTATAGTCAGGCGGAAATTGATTATCAGGTGGATATTAATAGAGATACCAATAAGGCTAAGATACAATTTAACATAATAGAGGGCAGGCGCATCCGGATTAAAAATATCTTTGTCCAGGGTAATACCAGTTTCCCGGACCGGCGCATCTTAAAATTAATGAAAACTAAACGCGCCTGGCTGTTTAATGCCGGCGTGTTAAAAGATGAAGTGTTGAAAGAGGATATCGAACGCATTAAGTCGTTTTATCGTCGGGGAGGATTTACCGATGTGGAAGTGGATTACGAAGTAAAAGCCCACCCGAAGAAACAGTTTTTATTTATCACCATAATGATTAAGGAAGGCAAGAAATATCTGGTGGGCAATATTACGGTTCAGGGAAATAAAGAAATTTCCGAAAAGGATATTTTAGCAAGACTTAAGGAATGTGTGCCGGGCAAGGTTTTTGCTCAGGAGGCATTAAAACAGGACATCAGTAATATTCAGGGTTTATATTTTGACCGCGGGTTTATCTTTGCCCAGGTGCAGGAAGCCACTTCCCTCAGCCCTTATACCGGACGCATTGATATTGCCTATCATATCCAGGAATCAGAAGTCGCCTATGTAGATAAGATTAAAATCAGGGGAAATGTAAAAACCAAGGATGTGGTCATCCGCAGGGAGTTAAGGATTAGGCCCGGAGACAGATTTGACGGCGAAAAATTAAAGCGCAGCAAAGAGAGGCTGCAGAATCTAGGGTTCTTTGAAGAGATAAGTTATGATACGGAAGATGCTGCTCTGCCAAATAAAAAAGATTTGATCGTGGAGGTTAAAGAATCCAAGACCGGCGCCTTTAGTTTTGGCGGCGGTTATAGCACTATTGAGCAATTTGTAGGGTTTGCGGAAATTGAACAGAAAAATTTTGACTGGAAGAACTTTCCTTATTTTACCGGAGACGGCCAGGACCTGAAACTGCGGGCATCCACCGGTTCAGTGAGCAGCAGTTTTGACCTCAGTTTCACCGAGCCCTGGGTTTTCGACTATCCCGTATCCTTTGGTTTTGACGCCTATAAACGCAGCCACCAGAGAGAATCGGATGTAGGTTATGGTTATGATCAAGATATCGTTGGAGGAGACCTGCGCCTGGGAAAAGAAATTTCTGAATATTTGCGGGGAGATTTAATGTATCGTTTTGACAGCATAGATATTACCAATATTACAGACAATGCCACCACGGATTTAACCCAGGAATACGGAAAACACGACATTAGCAGTATGCGTTTTGGCCTGACCTTTGACAGCCGCGATAATGTCTTTAATCCCACGAAAGGAAATATCTTAAGCGGATCTCTGGAGGTTGCCGGCGGGCCTTTTGCCGGAGACAAGGATTTCTTAAAGTTTTTTGGCCGGGCATCGCACTATTTCCCGCTCGTTCGGGATTCAGTGCTGGAGACAAGGCTGCGCGTAGGTTTAGGGGACGCCTATGGCGACTCTACTACTATACCTATATATGAAAGGTTCTTTGCCGGAGGCGCTTACACTATTAGAGGCTATAACGAAAGAAAAGTTGGCCCTATAGACCCGGCATCCAAAGATTCTCTGGGTGGTGAATCCATGCTGGTGGGAAATATAGAGTATACCTATCCCATATTTGATTTTCTAAAATGGGCTGCCTTTTACGATGTGGGCAATGTCTGGTCAAAAATAGAAGATTTCGGCTCAGGGGCAATAAAGTCAGGCGTGGGTTTAGGGATCAGGTTAAAGACACCTATCGGCCCGATAATGCTGGACTATGGTATACCTTTGGATAAAGAACCCGGTGAAGATCAAAAAGGCAGCGGAAGGTTCCACTTCAGCGTAAGTCACGGCTTTTAAGATTAATCCCACCAAAAAGCCTAAAGTGATTATCGCAAAAAAAAGAACAGGAGGAAGGATCAAATGAAACAGGCAAGGATAGTTTTATGGATGGTGGTTTTTGGTTTGTTGATTTTGGTGAATACGGGATTGGCAGCGGATAAGTTTGGCTATGTTGACTTAAGCCGCATCTTTAGCGAATATCAAAAAACTAAAGATTACGATAAGAATTTACAAGAAAAAACCAGCGCCTACGAGGGCGAAAGAGAAAAGAAGGCAAACGAGGTCAAGCAGCTGCAGGATAAAATAAATTTATTAAGCGATAAAGAAAAGGAAGGCAAAAAGCCGGAATTAGAAAAAAAGATTAAGGCCTTTCAGGAATACGACCGCCAGCAACAGACTGACCTGCGCAAAGAACAGGATGAGAAGATGAAAGAGATATTAAAGGACATTGACGATAGCGTCAAAAAGTATGCGCAAGCGCAGAGCTACACTTTAGTTTTTAATGACCGGGTTCTGGTTTATCAGGATAAGAGCCTGGATATTTCGGATAAGATTATCGTGGATTTGAATAAAGGATACAAGAAATAATGCAGAAGACATTAAAAGAAATAGCCCAGCTTATTGACGGAGAAATAGATGGTGATGCCAATGCTTTGATTACCGGTGTCTCCGGAATAAAAGAGGCGAGCAAAGGAGACATTACTTTTCTCGCCAATCCCAAATATCTTCCCCTGATAGAAAAGACGCACGCCTCAGCCATCATTACCTCCAGAGACATAGAAAAAACCACAGCCAAATCTATTATCCGCACCGATAATCCCTCTTTGGCCTTTGCTAAAATAGTTTCTTCTTTTGCGCCGGCTGAGGTGATTCATCCTAAAGGGATCCATCCCACAGCAATACTGGCTAAGGATGCAGTGTTGGGTAAGGATGTAGCCATTGGGCCTTATGTAGTGGTTGAGCAGGGGGTTTCTATCGCAGATAGAACCATAATTTATGCGGGGACTTTTATCGGACACCATAGTAAAATAGGCGAGGAGACTTTGATATATTCTAATGTTTCTATCCGTGAGCGCACTACCGTCGGCAGCCGGGTAATCATTCATAGCGGCACAGTGGTGGGCGCAGATGGGTTTGGTTTTGTGAGCATAGATGGAGTACATCATAAGATTCCTCAGTCCGGAACAGTGGAGATCGGCGATGATGTGGAGATCGGCGCAAATGTGACTATTGACCGGGCGCGCTTTGATAAAACAGTGATCGGCAAAGGCACAAAGATAGATAATCTGGTGCAGATTGCCCATAATGTGGTCATCGGTGAAAATTCTATAATCGTAGCACAGGTGGGGATTTCCGGAAGCACAACTATTGGAAAGGGCGTGACCTTAGCCGGGCAGGCAGGAGTGGCAGGCCATCTCACTATAGGCGACGGCACAATAGTGGCTGGCCGGGCCGGGGTAACTAAGTCTATACCAGCTAATATCACTGTATCGGGTTTTCCGGCAAAACCCCATGAGACAGCCAAACGCGTGAATGCCGCTATCCAGAATTTACCTAAACTTTATGATACAGTGGCTAAACTTAGAAAAAAGATAGAAGAGTTAGAAAAATGGATAAACAAAGGACAATCTCAAAAGAATTAAGCTTAAAAGGCATTGGGCTGCATACGGGAAATGCGGTGAACTTAAAATTTAAACCCGCCGAAGTTAATACAGGAATTAATTTTATCCGTATAGATTTGCCAGATAGGCCGGTAATTAAGGCATCCATTGAAAATTTGC
>Ga0155745_139_pt4 | contig 9900 bp, 8 predicted proteins | sample RifCSPlowO2_01_FD_107399 | JGI IMG/M metagenome (GOLD analysis project Ga0155745, IMG submission 107399) | Omnitrophica WOR_2 bacterium RIFCSPLOWO2_01_FULL_41_12
GTTGGTGCTGCCGGCGAGTTGCCGGCATTTGGTAATTGCGTCTTCCCCCCAGTAGATCAGCGCCATCACCTTACTGCGGTTATGGAGCTCTCCGCGGATATACCTAATCAATTCCCCAAAAAAGGGCTTATCTCTCAGGTGTTGATAATGCTCTTCGGCTAATTCTTTGGAAACCCGGCTAATTTTAGCCGCCACAATCTCTAATTTTGTTTCTGAAAGCCGGGTTAAGATGTTGCCGGTTAAAGATTTTTTCAGGCCGTCTGGCTTGATGAGAATTAAAGTTGCCTGGTTCATCAACGCGAACCTCCTCTCAATTTCTGCATAATTCTTCCCAGATCTTCGGGAGAATAAAACTCAATCAAGATGTGTCCGCGTTTTTTTCTCTGACTAATCCTGACCTTGGTGGCTAAAATATGCTGGAGCTCTTCTTCCATGGCTACTAGGTGCGGCTCGCGTCTGGACTGGGCCATTCTGCGCTTGATGCCCTTGGGTCTCTGCGTCTTGATTAAATTCTCTAACTCTCGTACAGATAAGCCTTTAGCGATAATTTCCTGTGCTAAGCGGCGTTGATGGTTCGGGTCTTCTATTTCTAAAAGTGCCCGGCCATGCGCAAAAGAAATGCGGCCTTTTTTGATTTCTTCTTGGACCTCTAATGGTAACTTCAATAAGCGCAATATGTTAGTAACAGAAACCCGCGCTTTACCCAAGACTACGCTGATTTTTTCTTGCGTAAGATTAAATTTATCAATGAGATACTGAAAAGCATGCGCCTCTTCAATCGGGTTCAAGCCTTGGCGCTGAATATTCTCAATTAAAGATAGCTCCAGAGAATCCTGGTCCGGAACATCCTTGATTATTATTGGTATCTCTTTTACATTCAATAACTTAGCAGCGCGTAATCTTCTCTCGCCCGCAATTAACTCAAAATACTCTCCCCGCCGCCTGACTAAAAGCGGCTGGATCACGCCTTTTTCTTTAATGGATTGGGTGAGCTCTTCTAAGCTTTGCGGGTCAAAATCTTCGCGCGGCTGAAAAGGGCTGGGCCGGATTTGGTCTAAAGAAACATAGGCAATCTTTTCATGCGCGTCTGTTTCTTTTTCCGGAATTAAGGCGCTTATTCCTTTACCTAAGGCTTTTCTATCCATAATTACGCTCCTGGTTTTGTCCCTTCTGTTCTTTCTTTGTATTCAGAAATGTCCAATCTGGTTCTAGGAAGACCTAATATTTCCCGGCTTAATTCTTCATATTTTTGCGCGCCCTGAGAATCCTTATCATATAAGGCAATAGGCTGACCAAAACTCGGGGCCTCAGTTAAACGCACACTTCTCGGAATAACCGTCTCATAGACCTTTTCCTTAAAATAACTCCTGGCTTCTTGAATCACTTCCTTAGTCAGATTAGTGCGGTAATCTGCCATAGTCAACAGCATACCTTCTACTGCCAGGCTGGGATTAAGATTATCTTTCACAAGTTTAACAGTATTAAGTAGTTGCGTTAATCCCTCTAAGGCGTAATATTCGCACTGTACCGGCACTAAAACCGAGTCCGCAGCGCATAAGCCATTGATAGTTAAAAGCCCTAATGAGGGAGGGGAATCAATAAGCATAAAATCAAAATTCTCTTTTTCTTTCATCAAAGCCCGTTTTAATCTATATTCTCTCCCCAGAGTACCCACCAATTCCACTTCTGCGCCAGTCAGGTCTAAATTAGAAGGGGCCAAAAACAGATTACTCACTGCCGTAGGTTGTAATATCTCCTTAATGTCTAATTCTTCTAACAGGACATGATAAGTACTTTTTTGGATGTTGTGTTTATTAATACCTAAGCCGCTGGTGGCATTAGCTTGGGGGTCTAAATCAATCAGGAGGACCTTTTTTTGGGCTAAGGCAAGATAGGCAGCCAAATTAATCGCAGAGGTGGTCTTGCCTGTGCCGCCTTTTTGGTTACAAATAGAAATAGTTCTACCCATTGCTATTCATATAGTTACAAAATGTACCACGCGGAACTATGGTTAAACTGGGTTACATTTTATCTTTATTATCTTAAAAATAAAGACGTTGTCAAGTATTTTCTTTGTCTTTTTTTAGGCTTACTCTCACCTTGGCTGGCTTTGCTCCGGGCATACCAAAAAGGCCTTTTTCCTCCTCGGAAACCACTTCTATTTTTACTTTATCTCTGGAGGCTTTTAATTCTTTGAGTGCTTTTTTTATGGCTTCTTCTACGGTTTGACCTTCTATCTCAATGCTGAATTTGGGGCTCATTTTTTCCGGTTGATGCGCAACTGATAAAATAACATCATAGCGCTATTGATAAACCAATACAAGACCAATCCTGAGGGCATATGATAAAAAATAAATCCGAACATCAGAGGAAACATAATAGTCATTATTTTCTGTTGTTCTGTAGAGCCCGTACCTGCGGCCTGAGAGATTTTCTGTTGGAAAAACATCCCGATCCCCATGACTATAGGTAAGATATTAATTTCATTGCCTATCACGGGTAACTGCCTGGGCAAAGTCAATAGTCGGTCCGGCTCAGACAGATCTTTGATCCACAGGAAATGCGCGCCTTTTAAGGCTACGGAGCGCATCAAAACTTGATAAAGCGCAAAGAATATGGGTATCTGTAAAATCATAGGCAAACAACCGCCAAAGGGATTGACCCGATGCTGCCGGTATAATTCCATGATCTCTTTGTTCAGTTTTTGCGGATTATCTTTATAGGTTTTTCTTAATTCTTCTATCTGAGGTTGCAAAGACTGCATTTCTTTCATCGAGCGCATTTGTTTTAAGGTCAGCGGATAAAGGACGAGATAAATCAAGAGGCTGAAAATGATAATTGTCCAGCCCCAATTATGTACTAGCCGAAACAAAAACTCTAATAATTGCCTTAAGATATGGGCAATGAAATTAAAGGTACCATAATGAACGATACTCGACCATTCTGGGTTAATGCGCTGCATTAATTGTAAATCTTGTGGCCCCAAATAGATACGAAATTTTTGCTCCTTGATTTCTGCCGGAGCAAGGGTTAATTCCGGAGAGGTTAAACCAATTTCTGACTCTTTGGGGTTAAGTTTTGTAATCCACGCAGAATAGCGATCGGAAAGCGGCTCGATAATAGCGCAAAAATATTTGTCCCTGAAACCTAAGAATTTTATCTCAGGGAGGGCGAGTTCTTGCCGGCCATTGGAATGCTGCACCCCGTCTTTTCCGGCCAAGGTAACATCCTGAAAACGCACCCGGTTTTGGTCTCCGCTAAAATTCATCCCGGCGAAACTTAAGGTTAAGTTGGTTTTGATGGCCGCACTAGATAAATTGCGGATTTTAATTTCTAAGTCTATGTTATAACTAGAGTTATGAAAAAGAAATTTTTTGCTTACCTCTTTTTCCTGGTCGCGATAAAGAAAAACCACTTCGTCTCGGGAAACACGGGATTGTTTAAAAACCCAATTGTTTTGCGTTAAGCGGAAACCGTGTTCTAAAGGAAATTTATAGGACTGATAGTCCTGAAAAATAATTTCCTTGATCGCGGCTTGCGGCTCGCTAAAAGTGATGGTGTATTTTTCTTGAGCAAACGGGAAAAAAGAAGCAGGGAGGATTTCTGGTTCTGGCGCGGCTTGAGTAATCTGGGCCAGTGCTGTAAGGACCGCCGGCGGGGCTTCCTTTATAACTTCTTTGTTTTCAATATGATACGTTTTGGAGACCCAAGTTGACCAACTGAGTAAAATTAACAAAGACAGCGCAATCGCCAGGATTAATCGTTTTTCCATAAATTATGTTAAAGGATCAAAGCCGAATTTTTTAGAAAAGGGTTGACACGCCAACACCCTCTTGATACCTTTTAATAAACCTCGGCCAACCCCGTATTGTGCTAACGCCTGCTTGGTATACTCTGAACAGCTGGGTTGGAACCTGCAGCAAGAAGGGATGAATCCCTGAAAGTACTCTTGATATATGCTGATCAGATTAATACAAAGGTTTTTTAACATTAAATGCAAAGTCTTTTTCTTCCCTTTGTCCTGCGGCTACTGAGGACCTTCCTGCCGGCTCGCGTAGCCATTCTCCGTCGGAAACCGTGCCTTCTCTTGGCTACTATGTTTGTAGGCGTAGTTAAATGTTTTTTCATAGGAGAGTAATTATAACATAAAGATCAAACAAGTCAAATGTTTAAAGAAAATTTTTTTAATATTTATTTTCTATTGACGATTAAAAAAATACTTGTATAATATCCACAGAGTTATACACCTTGTGCATAAGCTGTGTATACTCTCTAAAAAGATTATGTCCGACATATTAAAGGCCTGGGATAAAGCTAAAGGATACTTAAAAGATAAGCTGGGCGAGTCTACCTTTGAAACCTGGATTCTACCTCTCAGGCCAAAAAAGCAGGGGGGCTCGGGTATCGTATTAGAGGCGCCGGATAATTTCTTTAAGGAGTGGGTGGAGAAACATTACCAGCGGGTTATCCAAGAGGCCATGCATTGGTCAAGCTCGCAAGAAATCGCCGTGGGTTTAGAAGCCGCAACGCCACAGGCCTTCAGCCAGCCGCAGACTACACAAACCTTACTCAAATTACAAGAACCCCGGGAAAGCTCAGGGCTAAACCCCAGGTATACCTTTGAAAATTTTGTGGTCGGCTCTTCAAACCGCCATGCCCACGCCTATTCTCTGGCTGTGGCAGAATCTCCGGCTAAAGCCTATAATCCTTTATTTATTTACGGCGGTGTGGGCTTAGGCAAAACCCACCTGATGCAGGCGATCTGCCAGCACATCAAAAATAAAAAAGGGGGTAACCTCAAAATATACTACACGCCCTCTGAGCGTTTTACCAATGAACTCATCGACGCGATACAGCACCACTCCACACCCATGTTCAGGCAGAAATACAGAAACGTGGATATCCTGGTGATTGATGATATCCATTTTATCGCCGGAAAAGAGTCTACCCAGGAAGAATTCTTTCACACCTTTAACACCCTTTACGATAGCCATAAACAAATTATTATTTCTTCGGACCGGCCGCCTAAAGAGATAGCCAACCTGCAGGAGAGATTGGTTTCGCGCTTCAGCTGGGGCCTGGCCACAGATATTCAGCCGCCAGACCTAGAAACACGGGTGGCGATCTTAAAAAAGAAGATTGAAAGGGAACCGGTATCTGTACCCGACGAGGTGATTTTTTTTATTGCCCAATTGATTAAAACCAATATCCGGGAATTAGAGGGCGCTTTGATTAGAACTATTGCTTATTCCTTATTAGAAGAAAAGCCTTTGAGCTTGGCATTAACTAAAGAGGTCTTAAAAGACCTCCTCAAGGAACCTAAAAAATTAATCACCATAGATTTTATCCAGCGCTGTGTATCCGAGGAGTTTGGGGTAACCCTGCAGGAGTTAAAAACCCGGCGCCGTAATAAAACCATCGTTTTACCCCGGCAAATAGCCATGTACTTAAGCCGGGAATTAACGGAACTATCCCTGCCGGAAATCGGCACTTTTTTTGGCGGCAAAGACCATACCACGGTTTTACATTCATATAATAAAATTAAAGGGGATTTAAATAAAAATGAGGCATTAAAAGACAGGGTGGAACGAGTTACCCAGATTATTAAACAATAAATCCAAAGGATTTCCCAAGAATATAATTTCTCTAACTAACATATGATATAATACTTAAATAGTGTTTGAACAGGGCGTAAACTCTATTATTACTACTACTATTAATATTTTAAATAATAATATACGAGGAGGCGTGCGATGAAGTTTGTTATAAATAAAACAGTTTTATTAAACGGAATACAAACCGTGCAAAACGTAATTACTACCAAAGCCGCACTACCCATATTGTCTAATGTTTTAATAGAGACCCAATCCGATGGTTTAGGGCTCACTGCCACAGATCTAGACATAGGAATAAATTGTGTAATACCTGTGGATATTCAGGAGGCAGGCGCAATCACTATCCCGGCCAAAAGATTTGGGGATATTATTAAAGAACTTTCTAGTGATGAGGTTACTATTAGTATTAAGAAGAATAATTTGGTGATTATTGAAACAGAATTATGCCAATTTAAGATTATGGGTTTACCTAAAGAAGAATTTCCCCGTTTACCGGAATTTAAAGATACAGAAGTCATAAAATTAGAACAACCGGTTTTAAAACAAATGCTCAACCTTACTTCTTTTGCTGTGTCCTTTGATGAAACCCGCTATATTTTAAATGGTATACTTTTAAAAGTGCAGAAAAACAATCTAATTTTTGTGGCCACAGACGGCAAGCGCCTGGCGGTTATGGAAAGGAAATTAAAACAAGAGATGGATAAAGATATTAGTATTATTATACCGATTAAGACCATCCAGGAATTAAATCGTAACCTCAAAGACGAGGGGGAGCTTTCTTTGGTCTTAGGCGCCAACCAAGCACTTTTTGATTTAGGCAACATCACTATTATTTCGCGTCTCATTGAAGGAGAATTTCCGGATTATAAACAGGTTATCCCGCCGGCCTCGGCAAATAAGATGGGCATAGACAGGGAACAGTTTTTGCAGGCCATCCGCAGGGCCAGTTTACTTTCTACGCCGGATTATCAGGCCGTCAAGTTAGAATTATTTAAAAATAAACTGGTGGTTTCCAAGTCCACGCCGGATATCGGCGAATCTCGCGAGGAACTCAAGGTGGAATATCAGGGAAAAGAAATAGCCATCGGCTTTAACCCCGGCTATATCATTGATGTCCTGAAGAACTTAGGCGATCAGCGCGTGGAATTGGAATTGACTGACAGCGAAAAACCCGGGGTCTTACGTATAGACGGCTACGTTTATATTGTTTTACCCATGCGCTTAGGCTAATAATGGAAGCGATAAAAGATACAGTAAGCCACATTATGCAGTCCTGGGAGAAAAAAAAGAAGGGCTTAAGCCAGGACGGGCCGGAACCGAGCTTAAAAAAAGTCTTGACAAAAAAAGAATTGAGCCATATAAGAGTTAATTATTTTAGGAACGGTACCTTAGGCTTAAAAGTGGATTCTTCGCCCTGGCTTTACCATTTCAGTCTCAAAAAAGACGCCTTGCTTACAAAGCTCAATCAGAAAACGCACTCAATAAAGGAAGTGAATTTGTCTATCGGAGAGGTGTGCAGTGCCAAAGAAAAAACTAACAAAACCCAAACCCGAAGAAAAGCCTAAGATAGAAACGGCTGCCTCCAAGGATAAGGCCTATGACGCCACGACCATACAGGTCTTAGAAGGCATTGAAGCAGTAAGGCGCCGGCCCGCCATGTATATCGGCGACACCTCCAGCCGCGGCTTGCACCATCTGGTTTATGAGGTAGTGGATAATTCCGTAGATGAGGCCTTAGGCGGGTATTGTAATTTTATTGAGGTCACCGTGCATCCGGATAATAGCGTCAGTGTCTTGGATAATGGCAGAGGCATACCCGTAGACATCCACAAGACCGAAAAGAAACCCGCGGTAGAGGTGGTACTTACTACCTTGCATGCCGGCGGCAAGTTTGACCACCGCGTCTACAAAGTAGCCGGAGGTTTACACGGCGTAGGAGTAAGCGTGGTGAATGCGCTTTCCGAGCGGCTGGAGGTAGAGGTTAAAAGGGACGGCAAGGTTTATCATCAGCGCTATGAACACGGCAAAACCGCCTCCAAGCTTACAGTCATCGGCAAAAGCAATGCCGTAGGCACCAAGGTCACCTTTAGGGCTGACCGCACGATTTTTAATAAGATAGAGTATTCCTACGACATCTTATCCCAGCGCTTAAGGGAATTGGCCTTTTTAAACAAAGGCTTAAAGATCAAGCTTTGCGACAAACGCAGCGACAAAGAAAATGTGTTTGAATTTAGCGGCGGGATCGTCTCTTTTGTGGACTACTTAAATAAAAATAAAAATCCCCTGCATAACAAGGTGATTTATTTTGAGAAACAACAGGACGATGTGATTTTAGAGTCAGCCATTCAGTATAATGACGGTTACGCCGAGACGCTTTTTTCCTTTGCCAACAATATCAATACTATTGAAGGAGGCACACACTTATCCGGCTTTAAATCCGCGCTCACCCGGGCAATCAACCAATACGCCAAAAATAAAAATTTAATTAAAGACAACGATACCGGGATTACCGGAGATGATGTGCGCGAAGGCCTGACCGCAGTCATCAACGTGAAACTGCCTAACCCCCAGTTTGAAGGCCAGACTAAAACTAAGTTGGGCAATTCTGAAATCGAAGGTATGGTCGCCTCATGTAGCTTAGACTCCTTAAGTGCCTATTTTGAAGAAAATCCTTCGGTAGCTAATAAAATTGTGGATAAAGTGGTTGTGGCCTCGCGGGCACGCGAGGCAGCGCGTAAAGCACGGGAACTTACCCGTAGAAAAGGCGCGCTGGAAGGCGCAGGCCTGCCCGGCAAATTAGCGGATTGTTCAGAGCGGGACCCGGCATTATGCGAATTGTATATTGTGGAGGGCGACAGCGCCGGCGGCTGTTTTTTTGGAGACACCAAAGTGTCGTTAACCGACGGGCGCAACCTAACTTTTAAAGAATTAGTAAGCGAGGATAAATCTGGCAAAAAAAATTATTGTTACAGCATCGGTCGCACGGGAGAAATTGAAATTAGAGAAATAAAAAATCCGAGGATAACGAGACAAGCAGCCGAAGTTGTTAGGGTCGTGCTTGATAACAATGAAGAAATTATTTGTACCCCTGACCATAAATTTATGCTCAGGGGCGGCGATTATAAAATGGCCAAAGATTTAACTCCCGAAGATTCTTTAATGCCCCTTTATCGACAATATTCTAAAATTGGCAGCCGAATTGAAGGGTATGAAATGGTTTTTGACCCCAAGGCTAATAAGTGGATTTTTACTCATTTATTATCTGATAGATATAATTTAGAGAATGGCATTTATACCAAGAAACAAGGTAGCAGCACGGTTCATCATCGAGACTTCAACAAACTAAACAACAACCCAGACAATTTACTTAGGATGGGCAATAAGGAACACCTCTTATATCATACTACAATTTTGGAAAAGACGCTTCATGCCCCAGAGATAAAAGAAAAATCCAAAAAGGCCCATCAGGTAAGCGAATATCGGGAGAAGGTTAGAAAAATCATGACTACGCCGCAGATGAGGCGATTGTTAAGTAAAAGAGCCAAGAAGCAGTGGAAAAATCCCAAATACAAAAAATTTATGGTCAGTAAATTTTTAGAGTTTTATAATAGCCACCCTGATTATAGGAAGTGGAATGCAGAAATTTTGAATTCTGTACAGCGAGATTATTGGGCCAAAGAAGAAAATAGATTAAAGCAGTCCGATAGAGTTAAAAAATATTTTGCAGACCACCCCGAAGCAAAAGAATATTTATTACAAAAAGCAAAGTTAGAGTGGCCTAATATTAAACTTTTGCAATGGAGAAGACAGAAGACAAAAGAGCAATGGACGAATGCTTTTAGGCAAAAAAGAAAAGCTGCTTATAACCGGACTTATTTAGATCATAGCTTGGCTTTTGCCAAAATGGTGTATGAAAGCCATTACAATCTTGAGTTATACGATGACGAAAGGCAGGCACTGCCTTGGCGCGACACCACTTTGTTAAAATACGATACTCTAGTAAATAGGTTTTTTAATGCTAACCAAAATGCGCTTTTAGAAGCGGTAATAAATTACAACCATAAAATCAAGCGCATAGAAAAATTGGAAGAAAAAATCGATGTCTACGACATAGAGATTCCAGGTACGCATAATTTTGCTTTGGCATCTGGCGTTTTTGTACATAACAGCGCACGACAAGGCCGGGACAGGCATTTCCAGGCCATACTCCCGATTAAAGGTAAGATCCTGAACGTAGAAAAAGCCAGATTAGATAAAATTTTAAGCAACGAAGAGGTGCGCACCA
>Ga0155745_139_pt3 | contig 9880 bp, 13 predicted proteins | sample RifCSPlowO2_01_FD_107399 | JGI IMG/M metagenome (GOLD analysis project Ga0155745, IMG submission 107399) | Omnitrophica WOR_2 bacterium RIFCSPLOWO2_01_FULL_41_12
TAAAAGGGAAAAAATGCGGGCGAAAACGCATTTTTATCTCTTTGCCGAATACTCCTTTAGCCAAAATTTCTAACACGCCTTTTAAATCCGAAAATTTTATTTCTTTATCCACCATAAAGCCTTCGATCTGATGAAACATAAAGGAGTGGCTGGCATCCACAGCGTCGGGACGATAAACCCTGCCCGGCACCACTACGGCTAAAGGCGGTTTACGTGATTTCATCACCCGAATCTGCACCGGCGAGGTATGGCTACGCAGTAATAGGTGTTTGGGCTTTAGAAAGAAGGTATCAAACACATCCCGCGAGGGATGTTCTAAGGGAATATTTAAACCGGTAAAATTATTATATTCGGTCTCGATCTCAGGTCCTTCCACCACGCAGAACCCCATGCGCATAAAAATATCCAGGATCTCCTCTATCACCTGCGTGATGGGATGCAACCTGCCTAAATCCTGGGTTATCCCCGGCAAGCCAATGTCAAATACTTTACCCGTAGATGCAACTGGTTGGGTAGATAATGTTTTTTGTTTTTCCGCAATCAGGGAAATTATTCTACTTTTTAACTCATTAATTTTTTGGCCAAAGGAGGCGCGTTCTTGCTGGGTGAGGCTGGGGATGGATGAGGTTAACTGCAGGATCAGGCCTTTTCTGCCTAAATATTTCAGCCGCAGTTCTTCTAAGCCTTCAACAGAATTTATATTCTGTATTTGCGAATCTATTTGGCTTTTAATTGCCTCAATATCCATATTAGACACAATATACCTAATAATACCAAGGCGAAATTCTTCTTGCCGGAATTTAGTCTTTCTGAAATTTTTCTTCCGGAACTTATCTTGCGTAATTCCTGGGCGTGTATATCTAAATCGCCGCCGTGCTCTAGACAAGCCCGGGAAAAAACACCGGAGATTTCTACCCAATCTCCTTTAGATGTATAAGTACCGCTATATCTAATCTCTCTGATTAAATCTTTAGGTGTCCAGATGCCAATGGCGTTCTGGCCGTCATTGACATTTACCCAGGCAAAATCTTGGCGCAGCATTATTTCGCCAATCACCTCGCCTGTATAGGTTATGGTTTTTCCGTCGTATTGCTTGGCATTGTTAATGAGCTCGGTGCTAGAAAGAGATTGGGCATGGGCATTCAAGGCAAATCCCAATATTACAAATACTACCAAATCCAAAATAAATCCAAAATCCCAAATCCAAATCTTTTTAGTTTTTGGATTTTGAGATTGGGATTTATTTGGTATTATTGGTATTATTTGATATTGGGATTTTAATTTCATTTTCCTTTGATCGCCGCTACAAAAAATCCGATTAAAGTAAATACGGACATAAATTCTAGCCTGCCTGCCCACATCTGAAAGATATAAGTAAGTTTTAAGGCTGCCGGCATGCCTACATCTGTAATCCCGCAGGATAATCCCACATTAGCGGCAGCAGAAGTGGACTCAAACAAAGCATCTAAGAAAGGGTGGCCAAAGAGCATACCCACAATCGCACCCATTCCATATAATAATAAATATGCCAAGGTAATAATGAAAGCGGCCCTGGCTACCTTATCTTCCAAAAATATCTCTCTGATATGATGAAATTTTTGAATCACGATTGCTTTTTCCGGAAGGATAATCCTTTTTATATCCTGCAGGAGCGCCTTAAAGATAATCCCGATACGCAACATCTTGATTGCGCCGGTGGTAGAGCAGACAGCACCGCCTAACCCCATGGCTATAGTCAATCCCACCAGGCTCAGGTTTGGCCATTCATTAATAAATTGCCGGGCGTAGATGGTCATATAACCCGTGCCTGTATGCCCTGAAATCAGCTGATAAAAACCTTTGCGAAATAAAACCATTGCTTTAGGGTATATACCTAATTGACTTAAGCCGAACCCGGTAATCACCCAAGTGATGATTATAGTTATAAAAAGGGTAACTGTCTCTATGTTCTTCCATATTTCCCGACGATTACCCATCCAGAGATGATAGTGCAATTTAAAGTTCAACGCGCCTAATATCATAATGACAATGGTGACTAATTCAAAGGGGAAGCTATGATAATAAAGTATGTTTTGAGACTGGGGCGCAAACCCGCCTGTATCAAAGGCAGCCATAAATACGCAGGCACCGTGGAAAAAAGCCGAAAATGGTTTCATTCCATTGAGCATGCCCACTATGGCTAATGCCGCTGTACCTAAAATAAGATAGACGATGCTGATGAGCCAGATAAAACGCGCGGTATTAATCACATTTGGTAGTATTCTTTCATCCCGTGCCTCACCCACATACATCTTAAAGGCGCCTGAGATTCCACGGACAAAAAAGGAAAGCGCCACAATTACAATACCCTGTCCGCCGAGAAACATAATCAGATGCCGCCAGAGATTGTGCGTGAAAGAGAGATGGTCGAGGTCCTGCACTAAGACTAATCCTGTAGTGGCAAAACCGGACATGGCATCAAAACAGGCATCCAAATACGATTTCCAGTGCCCGCTTAAATACAGGGGTATCGCTCCCAAGATCATGGCCACCAACCAGGAAAGGCTGACCACAATCATTCCCTGCATCCAATTTAAATCCTTTTCTGTATAGCATAATTTAGTTAAGATTAAGCCGAAGATCAAAGCGATCTCAATGCCAATGAAAAAATCTAAAGCCGCATTTTTTTCGCTGATACTTAAACCAAAGATTATCGGCACCAGCATGGTCAGGCCCAAACCTAGCATAATCTTGCCTAAATAATAACCGATATTTTTAATATCTTCTGTTTGGGGCTTAAGGATCATTTCTTCAAGGTAAAGATTAAACAAACAACAAATGCTATCAGTATTATTACTAAGGCATAGAGCACTTCAATGGCAATGCCTAAAACAATATTAAAGGGTAATTTTATTTTCACAATTTACCTACCAATAAATTCAGGAGTTGCGGCTCATTGCCGATTAAGGTAATAGCAATGATGTCATCCCCTGGTTTTAGTATTGTGTCGCCCTTAGGAACAATCACCTCTTCGCCCCTTAAAATGGAAACCAATACCGAATCCGGCGGTAGTTGAATATCTTTTATCTCTTTATTTATTACCGGCGAATCTGCGGGTAAATCCACCCGCACGATAGTCAGCTTTCCGCGCTTAAAACTCATCAGGTTAACAAAATCCGAAAAAGAAACTTCTTCTTCAATCACCTTGGCGATAATCTTAGTAGAGTCAACCGGCACATCCACCCCTAACTCGGCAAAGGTGTGTTCATTATCCGGATTATTTACTCTGCCGACAGTGCGCCGGATATTAAATTTTTCTTTGGCTAATTGACAAATAATCAGGTTGTCTTCGTCATCCCCGGTAACTGCGGCGACCACATCTGCCCTGGCTATGCCTGCCTCTTCTAAAATCCGCGGGTCGCAACCATCACCGCTAATCACCAAGGCTTCTAATTCCTTGGCTATCTCTTCGCATCTTAACCTATCCTTATCTACAATACCCACGGTGTGCTTACCCTGGCATAACCTTTTGGCTAAAAAATAGCCGATCTTACCTGCACCCACAATAATAATATACATTTGGCACCTCGGACTTAAATATTAAATTTCTCTTTTATTTTTTTAAGACTTGCCACTTTAACCGCCGCCATCAACATATCCTTGGCTTTTAAAACAGTATTGGGGTCAGGGATAATTACACCGTCCAGCCTTCTGATTGCCACGACCAAGAATTCACCAGGCAGATTGATATCCTGAATGGTTTTGCCTACCAGGCTGTTCTTCGCCTCAATCTCAAGCACCCCCAGTTCCTTGGTCTCAATCAGATAACTGGAAAAGCGGCTTTCAATAATCTTGTCTCGCAGCATAGCCGCAAAAAGCATGGTTCCGCTGATAATATCTAATCCTAGTGCGGCATAAATATGCGCGCGCTGCGGGTCGTAAACCCGGGCAATGACCTTAGACACTTTAAATATCTTTTTGGCTACTTGCGCCGAGACTAAATTCGTGTTGTCACCATTAGTGACCGCGCAAAAAACATCTGCCTTTTCAATCCCTGCCTGTTTTAATAGGTTCAGGTCAAAACCATTGCCGACCAAACTTAATCCGTTAAATGTTTGGCCAAGGCGGTCAAAAGAATTGGGATTTTTATCCATAATCACGACGTCGTGGCCTTCGCTGGACAAAAGTTTGGCTAATTCTGAGCCCACTCTTCCGCAACCCACTATTATGACATACATATTCGCTCCTCTTATAATATGTGTATAGCCTGTTAATGTCTAATTACTAATGACGAATGTCGAATGAATGACTAATGCCTTAATGTTTAAAATGACTAATTAGACATTGAAACATTTAGACATTGGACATTCATTAGTCATTCGGATTTAGTCATTAGGCATTTTCGGGTTGCTGGATTTATCCTTTCGCTATTTCTACTAATTTCTTAAATGCCTGGGTGTCTTTAATTGCCAAATCTGCCAATATTTTTCTATCCAAATTAACTTTGGATTTTTTCAGGCCATGTATAAATTGGCTGTAGGTAATCCCTGCTGAACGGCAGGCAGCATTGAGCCGCGTAATCCAGAGCTTGCGGAATTCTCTCTTTCTCACCCGCCTGTCCCGATAAGCATAGACCAAAGCATGCATCAGGGCGCGGCGCGCCTGCTGGTATTGTGTACTGCGGTCGCCCCAAAAACCTTTGGCTTTCTTTAGTGTCTTCTTCTTTCTTTTTCTCGTGGCCACGCTATGTTTTATTTTCGCCATTTTTTACTCCTTCCGCAGTGGGCGGAACACCAATCCATCCGATAGGATTGGGTGTTATCCATATGGTAACATTCTTTTTAGATACTTGGTGTCTTTTTTGCTTTTAATAGTGGCTGACTTTCCTAAATGCCGCAATCTTTCTGGCTCCTTGCCGGTTAAAAGATGGCTCTTACCAGAAGGCGAATATTTAATTTTGCCCTTTTTGGTTAATCTGAATCTTTTGGCGACACCTTTTTTAGTTTTTAATTTTGGCATTGTTTCCTCACTTGTTTTACTTCGGGGTCACGACTAAGGACATTACCCTGCCTTCCAAGGCCGGTGTTTTTTCTACCTGTCCGTCGTTTTGAATGTCAATAATAAATTTATCTAAAATCTTTCTTCCCAAATCCAGATGCTCCATTTGCCTGCCCCTGAAGAAAAGATTGATCTTAACTTTATCTTTTTTCTTTAAGAAAGTGATGGCCTGTTTCAGTTTTACCTCATAGTCGTGGCTGTCAATATTAGGTTTAAAACGGATTTCTTTCAGCCGGCCTTGTTTTTGATGTTTCTTGGCTTCTCTTTCTTTTTTTTCCTGGTCGTACTTAAATTTGCTAAAGTCTATGATGCGGCAGACCGGCGGGCTGGCCGAAGGGGCTACTTCTACTAAATCTAATTCGTGCTGATTGGCTAAGTCCAGCGCCTTTTGTATCTGTAACACGCCCATCTGACTGCCGTCCGGTCCGATTAAACGTACTTCGGGTACGCGTATCCTTTCGTTAATACGAATATATTTTTTTATCTTAACCACCCCCCTTTCTGTTAATTTCTTCTTTTATCTGTTCTACGAATTCTACTAATGGTATTGCGCCCAGATCGCCTTTACCTTTTTTTCTCACCGAAACTTTATTCTCTTTTTCCTCCCGCTCACCCAAAATCAAAGAATAAGGTATTTTATTTAATTCGGCGTTGCGAATCCGTTTGTCTAAAGTTTCATTACGGCTGTCCGTTTCTGTCCTGATAGAATTGTCCTCTAGGGCTTTTTTGACCTTTAGGGCATATCCTTGTACAGAATCTTTGATCGGTATCACTATTACCTGCGTGGGCGCCAGCCACAAAGGCAATTCGCCTTTATAATGCTCTAACAATGCGCCCATAAAACGCTCCAGGCTGCCCAGGAGTACCCGGTGCAACATAATGGGCTGTTTCTCTTTGCCGTCGCTGGCCACAAAGGAAAGGTTAAATCTTTTCGGCAGGCTGAAATCGCACTGAATAGTGGCGCATTGCCAAGACCTTTTTAAGGCGTCCTTTAATTTTATATCAATTTTTGGCCCGTAAAACGCGCCCTCACCCGCATTGATATCATAAGATAGATTTTTATCCTTTAATGCCTCTTCTAAGGCAAGGGTAGCTTGCTGCCAGTCTTCAAGGCTCCCAATAAATTTTTGCGGCTGGGTGCTTAATTCTACGCCTACCTCTTTAAATCCAAAGACCTGCATGGTTTCAAAGACAAAATCAATAATATTTTTTATCTCCTCTTTTAATTGCTCCGGCGTACAGAAGATATGGGCATCGTCCTGGGTAAATCCGCGCACCCTGAGCAGGCCGTGTAAAACCCCGGCTTTTTCCTGGCGATAAACTGTGCCTAATTCAAAAAAACGAATGGGTAATTCTTTGTAGCTGCGTTTTTTTGATTTATAAATCAGGATGTGGCCCGGGCAATTCATCGGCTTTAAAACAAATTCTTTATCCTCAATTTTTATAATATACATATTCTCTTTATAATATTCGTAATGGCCGGAGGTCTGCCATAAACCTGCCTGCATAATGTGCGGGGTAATCACCATTTGGTAACCGCGCCTTAAGTGCTCTTTTTTTTCGTAATCCTCAATGATGGTGCGCAGAAGCGCGCCCTTAGGATGATAAAATACCAATCCCGCGCCTGCCTCCTGCTGATAGATATCAAAAAATTCTAAGGCCGGGCCTAATTTCCTGTGATCGCGCAGTTTCGCCTCTTCTAAATTTTTTAAATATGCGTCTAATTCTTGTTGGGTCTCAAAGCAGGTCCCGTAAATTCTTTGTAGCATGGGATTAGTTTCAATACCATGCCAATAGGCGCCGGCAACCGATAATAATTTAAAGGCCTTGATTTTTCCGGTTGATTCTAGGTGCGGGCCGCGGCATAAGTCTATAAAATCCTTTCCGGTTTTGTATATGGAGACTTTTTCCTCGGGGATTTCCTGGATGAGCGCTATTTTATAATCTTCCTTTAATTTTTTAAATAATTTCAGCGCCTCTGGTTTAGAAAGTTCCTCGCGGATAAACGGCGTATCTTTTTGAATAATCTCTTGCATCTTCTGCTCTATCTTCGCTAAGTCCTCGTCCTGAAACGGCTCGGGCTTAGCAAAGTCATAATAGAATCCGTCCTCGATAGACGGCCCAATGCCTAACTGGACCTGCGGCCACAATTCTTTGACTGCCTGCGCCATTACGTGTGAACAAGAATGTCTTAAGGTATTTATATCCATATTTATACTGGTGGGCGCTACAGGACTCGAACCTGTGGCCCTCTCCATGTCAAGGAGATACTCTAACCAACTGAGCTAAGCGCCCGTAATGTTTCAATGGGCAAGGAGGGAGTCGGACCCTCACAGCCTTACGGCCAGCAGATTTTAAGTCTGCCGTGTATGCCATTCCACCACTTGCCCGTTATTTACAGGCGGCAAGCGGATTCGAACCGCTGTATAACTGTTTTGCAGACAGTCGCCTTGCCACTTGGCTATGCCGCCGAATTTCAAAAGAATCTTTTTGTGTCTTTAATTATTGTCTCAACCTCAGCCAAGCAGCCTATTCCGATTTTTCCGCAGGCAAGCCTTGCCTTTATGGGCCCAACAAAATGAATCCCTAAGGATTTTAGTTTCTGGATATTGGCTTGAGTAATTTTATTTTTATACATATCCTCGTTCATCGCCGGGCAGATTAAAACGGGTGCCTTGGTAGCGCAGACAATGCAGGTTAATAAATCGTCGCTGATGCCTGAGGCAATCTTACCTATAATATTGGCGGTAGCCGGAGCAATTAACACTAAATCCGCCTTTTCTGCCAAGGAGATATGCCCTATTTCCCATGCCTCTGGCGTATCAAACAAGCCTCGATAGACCCTGTTTGCGGATAAACTCTGAAGGACAATCGGGCTGATCAATTTTTCCGCCTCTTGCGTCATCACCACAGTAACGCAAAAATTTTCTTCTTTGAGCCTGCGGATAATCTCGCAGGCCTTATAAATAGCAATGCTGGCGGTTACCCCTAAGATTATGTTTTTACCCTTTAACATTTTCTAATTTTCCGGCTTTATCTTTTTATACTTTACCTTGCCTGCTATTATCTCATGTAAGGCTATGGTTGAGGGCTTAATTTGTGCATTGATATCTACGAGCCTGGGCTGCCCTTCAGCAATTTCTAAGGCCCTTTTGGACGCCAGGATGACTAATTTGTAAACCGAATCCCCTGCCTTCTCTAAAAGCTGTTCTAACGGTACATACTCCATATCTACTCCTTCTTTTCGCGCTTGAAGTTTATTGCTTTTAAGACGATCTTTTTTAATGCGCTTACTGTGCTGGCTAAATCTTTATTCACCAGAGAATAATCATAACTCCGGAAAAGCCGGACTTCCTGCCGGGCAAGTTTCAGGCGCTTTTTAATCTCTATGGTTTTGGTTTGATTACAGCGGCCCTTGATTCTCTGTTCTAAGGCCTGAAAAGATGGCGGCTGAATAAAAATAGTGACGGTGTTTTTAGAATACAGTTTCTTTATCTTTGAGGCGCCGGGAAAATCCAAACATAAAATCACGTGCTTGCCTTTTTTAATCTGTTTCTGAAAACAATCCCTGGGCGTGGCATAATAATAGCCTAAATATTTTGTCCATTCCAGGAATTTTTTTGCAAGTCTTTGGCGTTTAAATTGCTCTTGGCTAATAAAAAAATAATTCTTGGCGTTTCTTTCGCCTGACCTTTTTGGCCGGGTAGTAAAAGAAACGGATTTTGCTAATACCTTCTTTAAGGCCTTGCCCTTGAGTAATCTGGCTAGTAAAGTGGTTTTCCCTGAGCCTGACGGGCCAGAAACCACAAATATCAATCCTTTTCTCACTCTATGTTTTGTACCTGTTCGCGGATTTTTTCAATCTGGCTTTTAATCTGCACTACCCTCGCGGAAATAAACACATCGCAACACTTGGCAGCCATAGTATTTGCCTCGCGCTGCATCTCCTGGGCAATAAAATCTAATTCCTTGCCTATCGCACCCGTTTGCGCCAGTTTAGTTTTAAAATTGCGGATATGAAATACCAGCCTTTCCATCTCTTCGGTGATATCTTTATCTTTTAAGAAGGCGGCGCGTTCTTCGTCTGTCTTGATTTTGGTTAATTTTTCCTTCATTATCTTTTTAAATCTTATTTGGATGACCTCCAGATGAGTCTTCAGCGCCTCTGCCCGCATCCTTAAATAGGCATATAGCGCCCGGCCTTCTTTCTGGCGTGACTCTTCTAATTTACCTAAGGCCTGCTGCGCCAAAATTTTTAAACTCGGCCAGAGCCGGGCTTCATGATAAATATTATTTTCCAAAGACAGGACCCCGGGTAAATGGATTAACGTGTTGATGCTGGGATCGTCTTTAATCTGTAATTGTTTTTTGATTTTTTTAAGCGCTAAGATATAGTTTTTCAATAGCGGCCGGTTAATAAAAACCGACGGGACTCCCCCGGCCACAACATTTATCACGCAGGTGACCCTGCCCCTTTTAATCTTGGTTTCAAGAACTTTTTTGACCCCCTCCTCCAGAGATAATAATTGCGGCGGCAGATGAAAAATGCTTTCAAAAAATTTATGATTAGAGCTTCTGAATTCTACGCTCACTTTGCCTGTCCCTACAATATCTGCTTCTTTCCTGCCAAACCCTGTCATGCTTTTTAACATGCAAAGAACCTCCGGCTTAGGCCCAGACCTTTATTTTCTTTTCTTTCTCTATAATGTCTTTAGTGGGATATAAATTTACGATGATCTCCTCAGGGAGAAACCAAAGCTTGATTTCTCTTTCTGAATCCGCCTCGTTTGCCGAAACATGGATTACGTTTTCATAAACTCCGGTGGTAGTAATCCTACCGTAT
>Ga0155745_113_pt2 | contig 9852 bp, 6 predicted proteins | sample RifCSPlowO2_01_FD_107399 | JGI IMG/M metagenome (GOLD analysis project Ga0155745, IMG submission 107399) | Omnitrophica WOR_2 bacterium RIFCSPLOWO2_01_FULL_41_12
GGCCCCAGAGGTAAAGGTAGGGGATAAGGTATTATACGGGAAATATTCCGGTAATGAGATTACCACCAAAGAAGGCGAAGAATTATTGATTATGCGCGCAGAGGATATTCTAGCGATTATTAAATAGTATGTGTCAGGTATCAAGTGTCAGGTATCAAAAAACTTTGACACTCTGATACATGATACTTTGATACAAACGTATCTAAAAAGGAGGCGACGAGAATGGCAAAGCAATTATTATTTAAAGACGAGGGCCGCAGAAAGATCTTAAGCGGGGTAGAGCAGCTTTCTGCAGCAGTAAAAGTAACCTTGGGCCCTAGGGGGCGCAATGTAGTGATTGATAAGAAATTTGGTTCGCCGACCATCACTAAAGACGGCGTAACCGTAGCCAAGGAAATTGACTTAGAAGATCCCTTTGAAAATATGGGCGCGCAGATGGTCAAGGAAGTAGCTGAGAAGACTTCGGATATTGCCGGAGACGGAACTACTACCGCCACCATTTTAGCTGAGGCGATTTATCGCGAAGGCCTGAAAAACGTGACTGCCGGAGCAAATCCCATGGCCTTAAAACGCGGCATTGAAAAGGCAGTAGAAAAAGTAGTGGAAGAATTAAAGAAACTTTCTACACCGATCAAGGACAAAAAAGAAGTAGCGCAGGTAGCTTCTATTGCTGCTAACTGCGATACTGCCATCGGCGACTTAATTGCCGAGGCCATGGATAAAGTAGGTAAGGACGGTGTAATCACCGTAGAAGAGGCAAAGTCTACTGCCACAACATTAGAAGTAGTGGAAGGTATGCAGTTTGACCAGGGCTATCTTTCTCCTTATTTTGTCACTGATGCAGAAAGAATGGAATGCCTTTTAGAGGACCCGTACATCCTGATCTATGAGAAAAAAATATCTTCTTTAAAAGATTTATTGCCGCTTTTGGAAAAGATTGCCCGTACCGGAAAGCCGCTTTTGATTCTTGCCGAAGAAGTAGAAGGCGAGGCCCTGGCAACTCTGGTAGTGAACAAAATTCGCGGGACCTTATCTGCTTGCGCAGTAAAGGCTCCGGGTTATGGCGATAGGCGTAAGGCTATGCTGGAAGATATTTCTACTCTCACTAACGGCAAGGCTTTAACCGAAGATTTAGGCATAAAATTAGAAAATGTGGATATCGAGGATTTAGGCCGGGCAAAGAGGGTAAAAGTAGATAAAGAGAATACTACCATAGTTGAAGGCGCAGGCAAGACTTCTACGATTAACGCAAGAATTGGGCAACTTAAGAAACAGATTGAAGATACAGATTCGGATTATGACAAGGAAAAATTACAGGAACGCCTGGCAAAGCTTGCCGGTGGTGTAGCCGTAATCAATGTGGGTGCGGCCACGGAAACCGAAATGAAAGAGAAAAAGGCACGCGTGGAAGATGCACTGCATGCCACCCGCGCAGCAGTTGAGGAAGGCATAATTCCCGGCGGCGGCGTAGGATTAATCCGCAGTATCCAATCATTAGATAAGTTAAAACTGGAAGGCGATGAAAAAATCGGTGCGGATATTATCAAGCGCGCCTTAGAAGAACCGATTAGGCAGTTGTCAGAGAACGCCGGCCTAGAAGGTTCGGTAGTGGTGCAGAGAGTGAAGCAGGAAAAGACCAACGTCGGTTATGATGTCAGTCAAGACGCCTATGTGGATATGATTGACGCCGGCGTAATTGACCCGACCAAGGTTACCCGTTCGGCTTTACAAAATGCTGCCAGTGTAGCTGCTTTATTATTGATGACTGAGGCTGTTATTACCGATAAGCCGGAAAAAGAAGATAAGATGCCACCTATGCCACCCGGAGGCGGCGGTTATGGCGGCGGAGGGATGTATTAAAAGCTTTGCAGCCAGGGACTGTCCCCGAAGGGGACTGTCCCGCGACAAGATAAGTTTTGCTAACGGCACAACCAAAAGGGCAAGGTAAAAACTTGCCCTTTATTTTTAAAAAAATCATTGACAAGTTGCAGATGTTGGTGTAAAATTGTTTATCTTTTCTCAAAAGATTTTTTATTATAACTAATTGAAAAATAAGGAGTTAAAGAAAAATGGCTGAGTGGATAGGTATAGGTAGGCGGGGCCGCAGGTGCTATGGTTTTGATGAAATTGCCCTGGTTCCCGGCAGGCAAACCGTAAATCCCAATGAAGTAGAGACTGTTTTTGAGATTGACCAAAAGAGATTCAAGGTGCCGATTTTAGCTGCAGCCATGGACGGCGTAGTAGATGTGGGTTTTGCCGTACAGATGTCCAAGTTAGGCGGGATTGCCGTATTAAATCTTGACGGCGTGCAGACCCGCTATGAAAATCCGGACATAGTTTTAGAAAAAATCGCTAAAGCCAGCCCGCAGAAGGCCACAGAATTAATCCAGTCAATATACAACACGCCGATCAAAGAAAAACTTATTTCCCAAAGAATTAAACAGATAAAGAGTCAAAAAGCCACGGCTGTGGTCAGTTGTATTCCCAGCCATGCTGAGCGGTTTAGCCAGATTAGTGTGGCAGCCGGCGCAGATATGTTTGTGGTGCAGTCTACAGTCACCACGGTAAAGCATGTTTCCAAGGATTATAAAGGATTGGATTTATTTAAATTCTGTAAATCCGTAAAAATTCCGGTGATTATCGGAAATTGCGTAACTTATGAAACCACTTTAGAATTGATGGAAACCGGCGCCGCAGCCTTATTAATCGGTATCGGTCCGGGTGCTGCCTGTACCACCAGAGGCGTGTTAGGCATTGGTGTGCCTCAGGTGACCGCCACTGTAGATGCTGCTTCGGCGCGCGATTTTTATTATAAAAGGACCGGCAGATACGTTCCTATTATTACTGATGGCGGGATGTCCAGAGGCGGCGATATCTGTAAAGCCTTTGCCTGCGGCGCAGATGCAGTAATGATCGGTTCAAGCTTTGCCCGGGCAAAAGAAGCCCCGGGGAGAGGATATCATTGGGGTATGGCTACCTCGCATGTAAATTTACCGCGCGGCACGCGTATCTACGTAGGCACAACCGGTACTTTAAAAGAAATCCTCTTTGGCCCGGCCAGGGTGGATGATGGTTCGCAAAATTTAGCGGGTGCTTTACAGACATCCATGGGCGCTTTGGGCGTAGCCAGTATCAAACAGATGCACGACGTAGAGATAATCATTGCTCCCTCAATACAAACCGAAGGAAAAATCTTTCAGGTGGGCCAGAAGGTAGGGATGGGCAAATGACCAGACAAACCGTACTGATTTTAGATTTTGGTTCGCAATACACTCAGTTAATTGCCCGGCGGGTAAGAGAAAATAAGGTGTTCTCTAGAATTATACCTTATAACACTGCGGTAGAAGAGATCGTCAGTATGAACCCTAAAGGGTTAATTCTTTCCGGAGGCCCGGCATCAGTAATAGAAAAGAAAAGCCCTTATCCGGATAAAAAAATTTTTAAATTAGGCGTTCCCATACTGGGCATCTGTTATGGTATGCAGGTGATTACCGAAATGTTAGGCGGAAAGGTAAGGCATACCAAAGAACGTGAATACGGAAAGATAGAATTATTCGTGGATGATAACCGTAATTTATTCAGCGGCCTTCCGGGAAATTTTACCTGTTGGGCCAGCCACGGTGATTATGTCACTAAACCGCCTCCCGGCTTTAAGATCAGCGGCCACACCTTAAAGACCCCTATTACTGCTATTGCAAATCCTAAGAAGAAAATTTTTGCGGTGCAGTTCCATCCGGAGGTGACCCACACCGAACACGGTAGTAAAATCTTAAGCAATTTCTTGTTTAAAATCTGCGGCTGTCAAAGCCGCTGGACCATGCAGCATTTTATTCACGAAACAATAGAAAACATAAAAAAGAGCGTGGGAAAAGATAGGGTGGTTTTAGGCTTAAGCGGCGGGGTAGATTCATCTGTAGCTGCGCTCTTAATCCATAAAGCCATAGGCAGGAATTCCCGGTGTATTTTTATTGATAATGGGCTGTTGCGCAAGGACGAGCCGCAACAGATAAAAAAGATATTCCGCACTATGTTTCACTTAAATTTAGCTTACGTAGATAGGAGTAAACGTTTTCTTATTCGTTTAAAAGGTATAACCGATCCTGAGGAAAAAAGAAAAATTATCGGCGATGAATTCGTGAAGATTTTTGAAGAAGAGGCAGCCAAGGTCAAGAAGGTAAAATACTTAGCCCAGGGGACTTTATATCCTGATGTCATTGAATCTATTTCTCCTCATGGCGCGCCTTCCAGCCGGATAAAAACTCACCATAATGTCGGAGGGCTGCCGCAGCAGATGAAATTAAAACTTCTTGAACCACTAAGGGATTTATTTAAAGACGAAGTGCGCCAGATCGGCAAAGAATTAGGCCTGCCGGAAAATATCATTCAGCGCCAGCCTTTTCCCGGCCCGGGCCTGGCCATCAGGATTATCGGCGAGGTCACACCTAACCGCCTAGAAATACTGCGTGAAGTGGACCGGCGCGTAGTTGATGAAATCAGGGCCGCCGGCCTCTACGAACAGGTCTGGCAGTCATTCGCTATACTTCTGCCCATAAAGAGCGTGGGGGTGATGGGTGATGAGCGAACCTATGAAAATGTAGTAGCCTTGCGTTGTGTAGAAAGCAGGGATGGGATGACTGCGGATTGGGTGAAATTACCTTTTGAAGTCTTAGAGAAGATTGCCAATAGAATTATTAATGAAGTTAAAGGCGTAAACCGCGTGGTCTACGATATCAGTTCCAAGCCTCCCGCCACTATTGAATGGGAATAATTTAGTATAGCAATAATCCAAAAATGCCGCGTTCCGAATTTACTCACCTTCATTTACATACCCAATTTAGCCTTCTTGATGGCGCCTGCCGCATACCCGAACTCTTAAGCCTGGCAAAACTTTATAAAATGGACTCCTTGGCGATTACCGACCACGGAAATATGTTCGGGGCAGTGGATTTTTATTTAGAGGCGCAAAATGCCGGAATCAAACCGATTATCGGCAGCGAAGTTTATATTGCGCCGAAAGGCCGTTTAGACAAAACTACCTCCGGTATTGAAGAGGCCGCGTACCATTTTATACTTCTGGCACGCGATGAAACAGGATATCAAAATTTAATGAAACTGGTTTCTATTGGCTATCTGGAGGGTTTTTATTACCGGCCCAGAATCGATAAATCAGTCTTAGCGCAATATTCAGAAGGGCTGATCGGCCTTTCTGCCTGTTTAAAAGGAGAAATACCGGTAATGCTTGCGCAGAAGCGGTTTAACGATGCCCTGAAGGCCAGCGATGATTTTTTAAATATTTTAGGTAGGGAAAACTTCTATCTGGAAGTACAGGGAAATTCTATTCCCGAACAAAAAATAGTTAATGAAGGATTAATAAAAATATCTAAAGAATTAAATATCCCTCTAGTGGCGACTAACGATGTGCATTATTTGGTTAAGGAACATGCCTCTGCCCATGAGGCGCTTCTGTGTGTTCAGACCCAGACTACTTTAAGCGACCCGAACAGGTTACGTTTTCAGACCGATGAATTTTATTTTAAATCTCCGCAAGAGATGCGGGAACTCTTTAAGGATATTCCGCAGGCCATTACCAATACCCAAGTGATAGCCGGTCGGTGTAATTTAGAATTAGATTTTTCCCAAGTCCATTTACCTAAATACGAACCTCCTGACGGCCAAAGCAAAGAGAATTTTTTAACAAATCTTTGCCGGGAGGGCCTAAAATTAAGGTTTACAGAAGAGACCCTGGTAATAAAAGAACGCTTAGAACATGAATTAAAACTGATTAAAGATACGGGCTTTGTGAGTTATTTTCTGATTGTCTGGGATTTTGTGCATTATGCTAAAGAAAAAGGGATTCCTACCGGCCCTGGCAGAGGCAGCGCTGCCGGAAGCCTGGTGAGTTATCTTTTGGGAATTACGGATATTAACCCCTTAAAGTACGGCTTACTATTTGAGAGATTTTTAAATCCTGAGCGCATCGGCCTGCCTGACATAGATATAGATTTCTGTTATGAAAGAAGGCAGGAGGTAATTGATTATGTTACCCAAAAATACGGCCAGGAGAACGTGGCGCAGGTGATTACCTTTGGTACCATGCAGGCGCGCGCAGTGGTCAGGGATGTAGGCAGGGTGATGGCTATGGCTTATGCTGATGTTGACCGGATTGCCAAGATGATCCCTTCTGACCCGAACACCACTTTAAAGAGCGCACTTATCAGCGAACCGGAATTAAAGAACCTCTATAAGAATGACCCGCAAATCACTAAATTAATAGATACGGCTTTATCTTTAGAAGGCCTGAACCGGCACGCTTCTATTCATGCTGCAGGGGTGGTGATTGCGGATAAGCCGCTGAATAATTATATGCCTTTGTTTAAAAGCGCCGATGATCAGATCACCACGGGTTTCAGCATGAATGTCTTAGAGAAGATCGGGCTTTTAAAAGTGGATTTCTTGGGTTTAAGAAATTTAACCGTGATTGACCAGAGCGCAAAAATAGTGAAAGAGAGACAAGGTAAAGTTGTGGACATTGAAAATATACCCCTGGATGACCAGAAAACTTATAAATTGCTGTCTTTAGCCCAGACTTTCGGCGTCTTTCAACTGGAAAGCTCAGGGATGCGCGACCTGCTGAAAAAATTGCAGCCCGAGTATTTTGAGGACTTAATCGCCCTTTTGGCTTTATACCGGCCAGGCCCGATTGGTTCGGGTTTACTGGATGATTTTATGCAGCGTAAACACAACCGCGTTCCCATAAAATATGACCATAAGAAATTAGAGGGCATACTTAAAGAGACCTACGGGATAATGGTATATCAGGAGCAGATTATGCAGATTGTTTCATCCTTGGCAGGATTTACCCTGGCCCAGGCAGACATTTTACGCCGGGCAATGAGTAAAAAAATCCCTGAGGTAATGGAGCAGCAGAGGAAGAATTTTGTTTTAGGCTGCGCCAAAAACGAAATTAGTGAATCTGTGGCGGAGAAGATCTTTGACCAGATAGAGTATTTTTCCGGCTATGGTTTCAACAAGAGTCACAGCGCCGCTTATGCCTTAATCTCTTATCGCACCGCTTATCTAAAGGCGCATTTTCCCATAGAATTTATGACTGCGCTTTTAAATTCCGAGCGCGATAACACCGATAAAATTGTAGAGTATGTTAACGAGGCCGGCCGCATGGGAATTAAGATTTTACCTCCCGATATTAATGAGAGCGATGCTTTATTTAAAGTCATAGACAACAATACCATTCGCTTTGGGCTATTGGCAGTAAAAAACGTAGGAAGCGGAGCAATCGAGTCCGTGGTCCAGGCGCGAATGGAAGGAAAATTTAATTCCCTGCAGGATTTATGCCAGCGCATTGACCCGCGCCTGGTGAACCGCAAGGTCCTGGAAAGCCTGATTAAATGCGGCGCCTTGGATTATTTTGGCCTTCCAAGAGCACAGATGGTTGCCGGTTTAGATAAGGTGCTGGAATTTTCTTCTAAGACTCAAAAGGAAAAAGCCAAGGGACAGATTTCTTTCTTTGACCAGGATTTCCTGACAAATAGTTTTAAGGATAGCGTGAATAACTTGCCTGAAATAAAAGAATGGCCTGAGCCGCAGCTTTTATCCTTTGAAAAAGAGATGCTCGGGTTTTATGTCAGCGGCCATCCCTTAGCGCGTTATGCTGAACAGCTGCGCCGTTTTTCTTCTTCTTCAATAGGAAATATTGCGCAATACAAAGACCAGGACGCCATAAATTTAGTGGGTTTGATTATCAAGATTAAGCAGACCACTACCAGGCTAAAGCAGGAAAAAATGGCCATTTTAAAAATAGAAGATTTAGAGGGAGTGATGGAAGCCTTGATATTTCCTGCGGCTTTTCAGAAAGTATCGCGCTATCTCCAACCGAACAGTGTAGTTTTGGTCAGGGGCAGGCTGAATGCCAGGGAAGATACCCCTAAGATTATAGTGAATGACCTTTTTCCCATAGAGGAGGCGTATAAGTTAATTACCCGGGTAAATATTGATCTTTCCGGAATTCGGGAAAATTTATTTGAGAGTTTGAAAGAATTATTAACTTCTTCTTCGGGCAGTATACCGGTTTACTTGAATTTAAATACGCCCACTAAGTCCCGGGTACAGTTAATCGTCGGACAAGGGCTATATATTAATCCCTCCGAAGAATTAATTCAGGATATCGAGAATCTTCTGGGCAGGGAAAGATTGTCTCTGGTATTTTAGGTTTTATATTCTTATTGACATTGTAAGTTTTTGGTGGTACTATGGTTATGTAAAATGGAGGTGCAGAGATGACAAAGAAAGATATTATACTTAAAGTATCTGACGCGACGAATTTAAAACAGATAGATGTGAAGAAGGTTGTACAAAAAGCCTTTGATTGTATTATTGAGGCGCTGGTAAGAGGAGAAAAAATAGAACTGCGTAATTTCGGGGTCTTTAAGATAAAACAGAGAAAGAGCCGCACTGGCAGGAATCCTCGGACCGGTCAGATAGTTCCTGTCCCACCGAGAAAAGTAGTTGTCTTTAAGCCGGGCCTTGAGATGAAGAAAAAGGTCAGATAAAGACAAGTCCGTTTATCAAACCTAAAGATAAAATTTCAAATTCAAAATAAATGTCTTCAATGAGGTTAAGGAGAATTTCAGGAACAAAAGATATCTTGCCTGACGAGGTATCTTGGTGGCAAAATATAGAGTCAATAACCCGCCAGATCTTTTCCAGCTATAATTATAAAGAGATACGCCCGCCTTTACTAGAAGAAGCTCTTTTATTTAATCGTTCTTTAGGCGATTCCGCGGAGATAGTCCGGAAGCAGATGTTCATTATCAAGAATGATAAAGATACATATGCCCTGCGTCCAGAGGCAACCGCTTCGGTAGTGCGCGCTTATATTGAAAATAATTTGGATAAGACACGAGGCCTACAGAAACTTTATTACCTGGGCCCGATGTTTCGGCTGGAAAGGCCGCAAAAGGGCCGCTTGCGCCAATTTCACCACTTAGGATGTGAAGTAATCGGATTAAGGGAACCAGAAGTGGATGTAGAAGTGATTTCTTTGGCCAATCATTTGCTGAAAAGTTTTTCTATAGAAGGATATAAAATTAAAATTAACAGCTTAGGCTGCGCAAAGGATAAAAAAGAATTAACCCAGATTCTTTCTAAAAACCTAAAGGATAAATTAAGCCAACTTTGCGCTGATTGTAAAGTTAGGTTTAGAAAAAATACCTTGCGCATTCTGGATTGTAAAAATGAAGAGTGCGTCAGGATAGTTTCTAAATTAAACATTACGGATAGACACCTTTGCCCTGAATGCAGCACGCATTTTGCCTTAGTAAAAGAAGGATTAGGGGCATTAAATTTAGAATATGAGGTCAGCCCATATCTTGTGCGCGGCCTGGATTATTATACCCGCACGGTCTTTGAAATTACGCATCAGGATTTAGGCAGTCAGGATGCTATAGGCGCAGGCGGAAGGTACGATAATTTAGTCAGTGAATTAGGCGGCCCAGACGTAGGGGCAATCGGATTTGCCTTTGGGACGGAGAGATTATTGTTGGTGTCAAGCGTCAAGTGTCAAGCGTCAAACGGAAACTTAGTGTATCTCATTACATTGGGTGAGGCAGCAAAGAAACAAGGCTTGAAACTATTGGATAATCTACGCAAAGCCGAAATCACCTCGGATATGGATTATGAAAATAAGTCTCTTAAAGGCGCTTTGCGCAAGGCCAATGATTTAGGCGCGCATTTTGTCATCATTATAGGAGAGGATGAATTGAAGAAAGACGTAGTACTTTGAAGGACATGGTCTCTGGAGAACAGAGGGAAGTTAAACAAGAAGAGTTAATAAAG
>Ga0155745_124_pt2 | contig 9691 bp, 7 predicted proteins | sample RifCSPlowO2_01_FD_107399 | JGI IMG/M metagenome (GOLD analysis project Ga0155745, IMG submission 107399) | Omnitrophica WOR_2 bacterium RIFCSPLOWO2_01_FULL_41_12
CATATTAACCTCCGTGTTTTAGGATTTTAGGGTTTATTATAATATATGACTTATACTTTGTAAATTGGAAACTATTCTTGCGATAGACAATGCGCTGGTCAGGCCCGGAGATTCAATACCGATAAGATTAATCAATCCGCACAAGCCATTATCAGCCTCATCTTTAATCATAAAATCCCGAAAGCCCTCTTTCGGCCCTTGCAGTTTCGGCCTGATGCCAGAAGTATCCGGGGTAAGGTCGTCTAATTTAACAAAGGGGAGGAATTGTTTTACGCTTTCATAAAAAATTTTCTTTTTAGACTCATCTATACTATAATCTAGCTTTTCCACATATGCATCATCCGGCCCTAAACGTAAACCCCCGGCCAAATCCAAGGTAGCATGTATGCCTAATCCTGCGCGGTCTTCTTTGGGCACAGGATATACCAAGTGATTAATCAACTTGCCTAAAGAATGCCTTACGCGAAAATAATCGCCTTTACAGTATTTTAATTTATATTCATCTTTTATCAATCCTGCCAGGGCCGATACTTTATCGGAATTTAAACCGGCACAATTTATCAATACCCGGGTAAAAAATTTAAAACTCCCTTCTCTTTTATCTTGCACTGTAACTGCAAAACCATCTTTTTCTTTATCTATGCCTATTAATTCTGTGTTATAAGCAATCTGGCCACCAGAGCCCGTAAATTGCGCCACTAAATTTTCCATAAACTTATGTGCATCCAGGATTCCCGTGGAAGGAGAATAAATCGCTGCCTTAGCCTTTATGTTTGGCTCAAGTCCTCTAATCTCATTTTCCAGGATAAACCTCAAATCTACTAACCCGTTTCCTAAGGCGTGTTGATAAAGATTTTCTAAATCCTTAACCTCATTATCATTAATCGCTACAATCAGTTTTCCTATATTTTTGTAAGGGATTTTCTGCTGGCGCAAAAATTCATAGAGTAAATGTTTTCCTTCTATACAGGTGCGCGTTTTTAGGGAATTTTTGGGATAATAAATACCGGCGTGGATTACCTCGCTGTTTCTGGAACTGGTCTCTTGTCCTATGTAAGGATTTTTTTCAATGACCAAGACATCTTTGTGCTCTTTAGATAATTCAAGAGCCACAGCCAGACCAACAACACCAGCTCCGACAATAGTAATTTCTGTCTTTTCCACGGTAATTATTATTCCAAAATCTCTTTGGATAAACGACTGGAGGGCTTGAGAGGATAATTCCCCGTATAGCAGGCAGTGCAGAAATTTTCCTTAGGTAAAGGCATAGAATTAAGCATGCCCTCAAGGCTTAAATACTCAAGGGTGTCTACGCCGATAAACTCGCGAATCCAGTCAATACTATGTTTGGCGGCAATGAGTTCTTTTCTGGTGGGAAAATCAATGCCGTAGAAACAGGGAAATCTTAATGGCGGGCAACTGATGCGCATATGCACCTGTTTTGCCCCTGCTTCGCGCAAAGTTTTTACCCGGGCCCTGCTGGTAGTGCCGCGCACAATGGAATCTTCTATTACTGCTACGCGCCTACCCCGTAGAACTTCTTTTACTGCATTCAGCTTAACCTTGACCCGAAAATCCCGCACTATTTGGCTGGGTTGAATAAAGGTGCGGCCGATATAGTGGTTACGAATCATGCCTAAATCATAAGGAATACCGCAGGCCTTGGAAAAACCTAATGCGGCATAGGTGCCGGAATCAGGAATAGGCATAACCAGGTCTGCCTCAACCGGAAATTCTTTGGCTAATTGTTCGCCTAACTTTTTGCGCGCCAGATATACATTATGGCCAAAGATATTGCTGTCTGGACGGGAAAAATAAATATATTCAAAGATACAAAAGGCGCAACGGGTTTTGGGAAAAGGTTTGAGGGATTCTATTTTATCTTTATGGATAAAAAGGATCTCGCCCGGCTCTACATCCCTGATATACTGCGCGCCGATTAAATCCAGGGCGCAGGTTTCGCTGGCTAAGATATATGCGCCGTCTAATTTTCCTAAACAAAGCGGGCGCCAGCCAAAGGTATCCCTGCAGCCAATAAGAATGTCATTGAACATTAAAACTAAGGAAAAAGCGCCCTTTAACTGCGAAAGGGCCCAGACCATCGCAGACTGATATTCCTTTTGCGGGCTATGCGCTAATAAATGCGCGATGACCTCTGAATCCATCGTGGTTTGAAAAATTGCGCCCTTTTCTTCCAGTTCTTTTCTTAAACCTAAGGCATTAATGAGATTTCCATTATGGGCAATGGCAATATTGCCATTTTTTGATTTTACTAAAAATGGCTGGACATTCTTAACATTACTGCTTCCGGTAGTAGAATAGCGCACATGTCCCACAGCCAGTTCTCCGCGTAAATCATGAATTATTTCCTCATTAAAAACATCGCTGACTAAGCCTAAGGCTTTATGCAGGAATATCTTTTTGCCATTGCTACTGACTATGCCTGCGGCTTCCTCTCCTCTATGCTGCAGGGCATAAAGGCCTAAATAGGTGAGCCTGGCTGCGTCTTTATGGGGATAGATTCCGAATATTCCACACATGGTCTTTAACTTACCTCGCTATTTTCCATTTCATAGGTAGAATAATAATAAGGTGTATATGCCTTAAATTCCGCAGCGCAAGTATCTACCAGTTTAAAACTCGGTTCTATTCCTAATGATTTGCGCCAGGAAGAGATCTCTTCTTCTTTTTTTTGTAAAAGGCCTGCCAATTGCCGGTCAGAAAAGCCAAATTGTTTGGCGGTAGACAACATTTCTTTAGTCAGATTATCTTTCTTTTGCAAAATCTGGATTTCTAATTCTATGATTTCTTTTATGTTCTGTAAAAACCAGCGGTCAATTTTAGTCAGCGCGTAAATCTTCTCCATATCCATACCGATTCTAAAGGCATCGCCTAAATAAAATATCCTTTCGGCATTGGGTATCCTTAACCTTTGATAAATTACTTCTGGATCCGTAGTGATGCTTTCCAGGCCAAACTTTTTTATTTCTAAAGAGCGCAGGCCCTTCTGTAATGCCTCTTTAAAAGTCCTGCCAATAGCCATGGCCTCACCCACAGATTTCATGGATACGGTTAATGTAGGGTCTGCCGAAGGAAACTTTTCAAAAGTAAAACGCGGGATTTTTACCACACAGTAATCAATTGCCGGCTCAAAACAAGCAGGGGTTTCTTTGGTAATATCATTGGGGATTTCATCCAAGGTATAACCTACTGCCAATTTTGCGGCAATCTTGGCAATGGGAAAACCCGTGGCCTTGGAGGCAAGAGCAGAACTCCGGGAAACCCTGGGATTCATTTCAATAATCACCATCCGGCCAGTTTCAGGATGCACGGCAAACTGGATATTTGAACCGCCAGTCTCCACACCGATCTCTCTGATACAGGCAATCGCCGCATCTCTCATCTTTTGATATTCTTTATCGGTTAAGGTCTGTACTGGTGCTACTGTAATGCTATCCCCAGTATGAATGCCCATGGGGTCAAAATTTTCAATAGAGCAGATAATCACTACATTATCCTTGATATCCCGCATCACCTCTAATTCAAACTCCTTCCAACCAATCACTGACTCTTCAATAAGGATCTCGCTAATCATACTAGATTCCAAGCCGCGCTTGGCCAAATCTTTAAAATTTTGCAGATTATAGGCCACGCTTCCGCCAGTGCCGCCCAAGGTAAAACTGGGCCGGATGATTACGGGAAATCCTATTTTTTTTGCCACTTTAAACGCCTCTTTTAAACTATACGCCCTATCGCTTTGCGGTAAATCCAAGCCGATTTTTCGCATTGACTCTTTAAATAAATGCCTGTCTTCGCCTTTTTTAATGGACTTTATGTTTGCGCCAATAGTCTGGACTTTATATTTTTTTAAAACGCCTTTTTTGGCTAATTCCACTGCCAGGTTTAAAGCGGTCTGGCCGCCTAAAGTGGGCAGCAACGCATCCGGCCTTTCTTTGGCAATAATCTTGGTTAATGCTTGCGTAGTTAAAGGTTCAATATAGGTCTTATCCACCATCTCTGGATCTGTCATAATGGTAGCGGGGTTGGAATTTACCAAAACTACTGTAAAACCCTCCTGCTTTAAAACCTTGCAGGCCTGGGTTCCGGAATAATCAAATTCGCAGGCCTGGCTGATGACAATCGGTCCTGATCCAATGATTAAAATCTTTTTGATATCAGTTCTTTTTGGCATTTTGCATCATCTTTATAAAATCACCAAACAAATACTTGGCGTCATGTGGCCCGGGAGAGGCCTCAGGATGAAACTGCACGGAGAAAATGGGTAATTTTTTATGCCGCATGCCTTCCAGCGTCTGATCATTTAAATTGATATGGGTTATTTCTATATCTTTTTTATTTAGAGAATCTATATCCACACAGAATCCGTGGTTTTGCACCGTGATAGAAACCTTACCGGTCTTTAAGTCTTTTACCGGATGATTTGCGCCGTGATGGCCAAATTTAAGTTTGTAGGTCTTCCCTCCTAAGCCCAAGCCTAACATCTGATGGCCCAAACAAATCCCAAAAATCGGTAACCTACCAATAAGTTTTTTTGTCGTCTCTATAACATAAAGCACTGCTGCCGGGTCTCCCGGGCCGTTAGAGAGCAATAAACCATCCGGCTTTATTTTAAGAATTTCATCCGCACCTGTATTTGCCGGTAGAACAATCACCTGGCAATTATGTTTCAAAAGCTCTCTTAGGATATTGTATTTTACTCCACAGTCAAGCACAGCTACCTTATATTTTCCCTTTGCCTGCGACCAGATATATTTTTTCTGTACACTCACCTCTTTTACCAAATCTTTGCCTAATAACCCGCTTGAATTTCTGGCCTTCTCTATTAAACTCTGCTCATCGTAATCTATCGTAGATAAAATTGCTTTCATTGCTCCGGCCTGCCTGATATGTAAAGTCAAAGCCCGGGTATCCAAGCCCTCCACTCCTAAAATATTATTTTCTTTCAGATAATCGCCTAAGGATTTTTCTTTGCGCCAATTACTGGCGAGTTTACTGAATTCTTTCACTAAAAAACCTTCCACAAAAGGATGGGCGGATTCTACATCTTCAGAATTTACCCCATAATTACCAATCAAGGGGTAAGTCATGGCCACAATCTGGCCCTTATAGGAGGGGTCGGTAAGTATCTCCTGATAGCCGGCCATGCTGGTGTTAAAAACTACTTCACCTGATTTTTCACCGCTTGCGCCGAAAGATCTCCCTCTAAAGATTTTTCCGTCTTCTAAGGCTAATATGGATTCCATTTTATTTTTGTCTTTCTAATGCGGCTTTAATAAATTCGCGAAATAATGGGTGGGCTTTATCCGGTTTGGATTTAAATTCCGGATGAAATTGCACGGCAATAAAAAAAGGGTGTTTTTTTAATTCTACTATTTCCACCAGATTTTTCTTAGGGTAAATCCCAGAAAAAACCATGCCTTTCTTCTCAAATAATTTCTTATATTTATTATTAAACTCATAGCGGTGCCGGTGCCGTTCTAGAATCAGTTTCTTAGCGTATGTCAAACTCGCTAAGGTTTTATTTTTAATCCGGCAAGGATACACACCTAAACGCATGGTTCCGCCTAAATCCTTGACTTTTTTCTGTTCTTCTAACAAACTTACTACCGGGTATTTTGTCTTAGGCCTAAACTCTGTAGAGTTGGCTTGGGATAATCCACAGGCATTTCTGGCAAATTCAATCACTGCGCACTGCATACCCAGGCATAGCCCTAAAAAAGGGATCTTATTCACTCTAGCAAATTTAATGGCTTTGATCTTACCTTCTATTCCCCGATAGCCGAATCCGCCCGGCACAAGAATTCCGCAGATGTCCTGCAAAGATTTCTCTATGCTTCCTTTTTCCAGGTCTTCTGAATCCATTCTTTTAATTTCAATCCGACAATCATTATCAATGCCGGCATGCGCTAATGCCTCATATATGGATTTATAGGCGTCCTGATGGCCGATGTATTTGCCTACTACCGCAATACTCACTTTATGCTTAGGGTCAAGCGCCTTGGTGACCACATTTTCTTCCCACTTTTTTAAATCCGAAGATTTACAGATTAAATTAAAATGGCTTAAGATTATCTCATCCAGAATCTGCTTTTTAAATTCTAAGGGGATCTGGTATATTGTCTCTACATCCCTGGCCTCAATTACTGCCCCCTTAGGGACATTACAGAATAAAGAGATTTTCTCTTTTACTTCCTGCGATAATGGCTTTTCCGTGCGGCAAATCAGGATATCCGGCTGAATTCCGATTTCCCGCAAAGTCCCGACGCTATGCTGTGTAGGCTTGGTCTTGATTTCTTCTGCGCATTTGATATAGGGAACTAAGGTTAAATGGATATAAAGCGTTTTATTGTAACCTACATCCAACCTGAACTGCCGCGCTGCCTCTAAAAACGGCAGGCTCTCAATATCACCCACTGTGCCGCCAATTTCCACAATCACAATCTCTGCCTTGGTTACTTCGCCCACCTTTTTTACCTTTTCTTTTATCTCATTAGTAATATGGGGAATAACCTGGATAGTCTTACCTAAATAATCTCCGCGCCTTTCCCGGGAAATCACGGCATTATAAACCTGGCCCGTAGTCAGATTATTAAATTTGGTGGTCTTAGCCTGGGTAAATCTCTCGTAATGGCCTAAGTCCAAATCTGTCTCTGCGCCGTCCTCAGTCACATAGACTTCACCGTGCTGATAGGGATTCATCGTCCCGGGGTCAACATTGATGTAAGGGTCGCATTTCATCAGGGTTACTTTTAAGCCGCGCGACTCCAATAATCTGCCGATAGAAGCACAGGTTATGCCTTTACCTAAACTGGAAATCACACCACCGGTAATAAAGATATATTTGGTCATTTTTTTAATCCTGGCAAGCGTATTATTGGCCAGGACAACGTCCTAGTATAGCATATTTTTTAAGGGAATCAAACTTTTTTTGGGAGAGAAAGATATTTATTAATGTGGTGGGCAGTTCTTCTGCCTTCGAAAATTGCCCAGACAATTAAGGATTGGCCGCGGCGCATATCCCCGCAGGAAAATACGCCCAAGCCTTCTTTTCCAGGATGGGTAAAACCTAAAGCCAGAATGACTAAATCCGCATTTATTTCAAATTCAGAACCCGGAATTTCCTTAATCAGCGGACAACCTTTAGCATCTTTTTGAAAGTCAACCTTGACACAGGAAAGACTCTTAACTTGGCCATCTTTACCCATAAATTTCTGGGTTAATACTGACCATCTACGCTCTCCACCTTCTTGGTGGGAGGTTGAGGTCTTTAAAACAAAAGGGTACTTTGGCCAGGGATATTCCTTTGCGCGACAGTCAGGGGGTTGCGGCAGGAGTTCTATCTGCACCACACAACGAGCACCTTGCCTATTTGCTACTCCTACACAATCGCTACCGGTATCACCGCCGCCAATAACTACTACCTGTTTATCTTTGGCATCAATCCCGAATGTAGTAACTTTTTGGGTTATTCTTCGGGCGGCTATTTTCCTGTTTACCTGAACTAAATAATCCAGAGCAAAGTGAATTCCCTGTAATTCTCTACCTTGAATATTTAAGTCTCTCGGTACCCGGCAGCCGCCGGCAAGACATACCGCGTCAAATTCTTTTTTTAATTTTGCTAATTTATAATCTCTGCCTACCTCAACTGAAGTTTCAAATTTAATCCCCTCTTTCTTGAGCATCTCCAGCCTTCTGTCTAAGACCCATTTTTCCAGTTTAAAGTCGGGGATACCATAGCGTAGTATACCTCCGAGCTTATCATCTTTTTCAAAAACCACTACGTTGTGCCCGGCTTTATTCAACTGGTCTGCGCAGGATAAACCCGCCGGGCCTGAACCAACAATGGCTACTCTTTTTGCGCTACGTTGTTTAGGCGCCTTAGGCTTAATGTAGCCGTTCTTAAAAGCATATTCAATAATGGCTAATTCATTTTCTCGGATGGTAACCGGTTCATCGTTGATTCCTAAGACACAGGAATATTCGCAAGGCGCCGGACAAAGCCTTCCGGTAAATTCGGGAAAGTTATTGGTAAGAGACAATAATTGCCATGCCTTTTCCCACTGACCATGAAATACCAAATCATTCCACTCTGGGATATAATTACCGATGGGGCAACCCCAGTGGCAAAAAGGCGTGCCGCAGTCCATACAACGACTGGCTTGCTCTTGGGAACGTTCGTCTGAAGGTAAAAGTGCCACCTCAGTGTAATCTTTGAGCCGTTCGCAAACCGGCCGGTATAAACTTACCTGCCGCTTAATTTTTAAGAATCCTTTTATGTCACCCATTATTATCTAGGGACAGTCCCCTTCGGGGACAGTCCCTACCCATCAGATACCTCGTCTAATTCCAATTTCTTTTCTAATTCTTTTCCTTCTAAAACTCGTTTATATTCTAAGGGCATAACCTTAATAAAATTTTTCAGTTCGTCTTTAAAGTTTGCCAAAAATTTTTTTGCTCTTTCGCTGCCAGTATATTTATAATGTTTACTCAGTAGTTCGTGGATAATCAACCCATCTTCTTCTCCAAGCCCGTCAAACTCCACCATGCTCATATTACAGTATGATGAAAAATTTTTATCTTCATCCAGAACATAAGCGATGCCTCCGGACATTCCCGCAGCAAAATTCCTTCCGGTTTTGCCTAAAATTACCACCCTGCCGCCGGTCATATACTCGCAACCGTGATCGCCTACTCCTTCTACTACCGCGAAAAGCCCGGAATTTCTAATGCAGAAACGTTCGCCTGCCACTCCCCTGATATAGGCCTCGCCGCTGATTGCGCCGTAAAAGGTAGTGTTACCGATAATAATATTCTCCTCTGGTTTATAATCTACTTGACTATCCGGATAAATAATAATTTTACCGCCAGATATGCCCTTGCCTACATAATCGTTGGTCATACCTTCCAATTCAAAGGTTACGCCCTTGGCCAACCACGCCCCAAAACTTTGGCCAGCCACACCCTTAAATTTACAATGAATGGTGTCTGGGGATAAACCTTCTTCGCCAAAAACCTTACAAACCCGTCCGCTTAACATCGCACCAGTTGCGCGATTTATATTCGTAATGGCTAATTCTATTTTTACAGGTTGGCGATTTTCCAAGGCCTCTTTTGCCAGGGCAATGAGTTTTAAATCTAAAATTTTATCCAGGCCGTGATTCTGTTTAATTGTGCTGTGGGTTGCAACCGAAGCCGGTATAACAGGTTTATATAAAATTTTAGAAAAATCAATACCCTTTGCCTTCTCAGGAAAAATTTTCTTATTTTCCTTTAAGAGTTCTGTCCTTCCGATTAACTCGTCAACTTTTCTTACTCCTAGCGTACTCATCATCTCGCGTAATTCTTGGGCCACAAAATTAAAATAATTGACTACACACTCAACCCTGCCCTTAAATCTGCGGCGCAAAATCTCATCCTGCGTGGCTATGCCTAAAGAACAATTATTTAGATGACAGTGCCGAAGCATCACGCAACCCAAAACTATTAAAACTGAAGTGGCAAAGCCAAATTCCTCTGCCCCCAAAATTGCGGCTATGGCTATATCCCTGCCGGTGCGCATCTGACCGTCGGTCTGAAGACGCACTCTACTCCTTAAATCATTCAGGACCAAGGTCTGATGTGTCTCTGATAAACCTAACTCCCAGGGCAGGCCAGCGTGTTTAATTGAACT
>Ga0155745_102_pt4 | contig 9314 bp, 14 predicted proteins | sample RifCSPlowO2_01_FD_107399 | JGI IMG/M metagenome (GOLD analysis project Ga0155745, IMG submission 107399) | Omnitrophica WOR_2 bacterium RIFCSPLOWO2_01_FULL_41_12
GGCAGGCTTATTTGTGGCAATTCCTACTATGTTTTTCTATCATTATTTTGAAGTAAAAATTAATAAAATTTTAAGCAATACGAAAGAAATAGTAGCCGAAGTTTTAGAATGGGAGGCTCCCCTTCCTTAAGAAAGAGAAAGAATAAACTGTGGAGATTGAAAGAAGGACGATAAAGCTTAATCTTCAGATTGCTCCTTTAATAGATATAATCTTTAACCTTTTATTATTTTTTATGCTTTCATATCAAATAGGGATAAATCCTGGGATAAAAATAACTTTACCTATGGCAAAGACTGCTCAACTTCAAAAAGAAGAAAATATTATTGTATCTATAACTAAAGAAAACAAAATTTTTCTTAATGAGCATCAGATTGGCATTGATAAGTTAAAGGGGGCCTTAGAGGAAAAATTAGTGACTAAACAAAATAAAACAGTTATCCTAAAAGCCGATGAAAAAATAGATTTAGGTCTGGCAGTAAAGGTTATGGATATTGCCAAAGAGGCGCAAGCGCAAGGAATAGTAATTTCTACTATACTAGAAAAAGATGTTAGATGATAGGGTAACAAGCATTACGTTTTTGTTTTCTTTTATTGGCCATTGTTTAATATTAGGTATGCCAAGATTTAATTTAAGTTTACATCAAGAGGCTAAAAAATTAGAAGAAATTACTGTCAGGATAGAGATAGAAAAACCGTCTCTTCTTCCCAAGATAGATGTCTTAGGAGAAGAGAAGAGGATTAAGGAGGTTAAAAAAGAGCTAAAGCCTCCTGAATCAAAGTCCAAGCCAGAACCTAACACCCAACAGGAAGTAGTAATAGAGCAAACTCCTAAAGAGCTAATTCAAGAAAGAATTGAAGTAATCAACCCTGCCCAGGAAGCAATGCTGCGTTATCAGGATATGGTAAAGCAAAGAATTGAAGAAGTAAGAAGATATCCTCTTTGGGCAAAGAGCCAAGGAATTGAAGGAACAGTCTATTTGAGTTTTGTTGTCTTATTAGATGGGTCAAGTCAAGGTATTAAAATCATTCGTTCTTCAGGTTCTAAAGTCCTTGATGAAGAAGCAATAGTTACTATAAAAAGAGCCAACCCTTTTCCACACATACCAAAAGAGATAACTACTTCTTTTGTCCAAATGGAAGTTTCAATTGTTTTTACGCTACAGTGATTCTTTCTTTAATTCTTTCTTGTAAACTAAACTTAAGTATGTTAATCTAAAAATAAGATGTTTTCCGCTAAGGCCTTTCAAATTACTCTTTTAATCTCCGTTATCGCCCACGGTATTATTTTATTCCAGAATTCAAATTTAAGCCTCTTTTCCAAAGATAATAAAGAGCAAGACATAGAGGTAAGGTACCTCAAAAACGACCAAAAACCCGAGGAGAAACCTAAAACTACCAATCTAAAAAAAGAACCCTTGCTGAAATTGCCCGCAAAAATAACCGAAAACAAAAGAACGCCGCCTCCGTTTGTCAATAAAGAGGCCGGCCTGCCCGAATCCATATTTACCAAACCCACATTGATCCGGCCGGATATCATTTCCATTAAGAAAAAAATAACCTTGCCTCCTGTGGATATGGATAAAATCAATAACCCTTCCTATATAAGTTATTACCAGATAGTGCGCGAGAAAATCCGGCGCGCCGCCTATCAGAATTATACCCGCACCGAAACCGGAGAGGCATATCTTTCTTTTATCGTCTCCAGTGAAGGAGATTTAAAAACCGTGCGCCTGGTGCAAGAGAAGTCTTCAAAAAGCCCCTACCTTCAGGAGATTGCCCTGCGCAGCATAAAAGACGCATCGCCTTTCCCCATCTTTCCTAAGGAGTTAGATTATCCGCAGCTTTCCTTTAATGTCGTGATCTCTTTCCAGATAGAATAAATTGACATCTGGCAAAATCAGTGATATCATAAGTGAGTGCACAATTTATGGAACGATAGTGAACATAAATTGTCTGCACGAACTTATCCCGCACCTTCATTTTATCCAAGTATTTAATCTCAAAACATGAATAAATAAAAGGTGCGGGATTAATTCGCAGACGGCCTTACTGCCTATAACTTATTTCGCTCTTACGAGCTCCATAAGTTATCTGCTCATTAAAAGGAGATGATAAAAATGCCAGGAGTAGAAGTAAGAAAAGACGAGTCTTTTGAATCTGCCTTGCGGCGCTTTAAAAAAAGGATTGAGCAAGAGGGAATCTTAAGGGAAATAAGGGACCGCAAGCATTATGAAAAACCCAGTGCAAAAAGAAGAAAAAAGGCCAGGTCAACAAAAAGATAAAAATGGGGCTGGGAATTTCTACCTCATGGAACGCATTCCGCCACAAAAACGGAAAGAATCTAGTCGCTGAAATTATTGCCTTAGGTTTCCAGGATTTAGAATTAAGTTTTAACCTTACGCCCTCCATTATCAGGGATATCGAAGCATTAGTCAGAAACAAAAATATACAAATTATCAGTCTGCATAATTTTTGCCCCATACCAGAGGGCCTGGAACGGGAATATGCGCTGCCGGATTATTACCCGATGTCTTCTCTTGATGAAAAAGAGAGGCAATTATCCATATTCTTTAGCAAAAGAACCATAGATACGGCGGAAAAGTTAGGGGCAAAGGCAGTAGTTTTACATTGCGGCAGGGTGCAATTACCCGATAAAACCCGGGATTTGATTACGCTGTTTAACCAAGGCCTGAAGGGCACTAAAGAATTTAATGCCTTAAGAGATAATATTCTCCAAGAAAGGCAAGAGTATTACCAACCGTTCTTTGAAAATACACTGAAGAGCCTGGAGGAATTGAACCGTTACGCGCAGGACAAAAATATATTTTTAGGCCTGGAGACCCGTTTTTACTACCGCGAGATACCCACACAGGAAGAAATAGGCATAATCCTAGGAAAATTTAAAAAATCCCAAATATTTTACTGGCACGATACCGGCCATGCCGAGGTGATGGAAAAATTAGGTTTTGCTACTCATAAAGAATATCTGGATTTATATGCAGATGCGCTGCTGGGTATCCATATACATAATGTCTCTGGTTGCGCTGACCATCAGGCGCCTGTTCAGGGAGAGATTGATTTTACTTGGCTTGCGCCTTATTTAAAACAAAAGACCTTAAAGGTAATTGAGGCGCACCATCCGGCAAGCGCTTTTGCTGTAAAACAAAGCAAGGAATACTTAGAAAAAATCTGGGATGGAAAAATCTAAATTAAGAAAACCTGCTGTCGCCGGGCAATTTTATCCTTTATCCAATGAAAGCCTCAAGGAACAGATAGAAATACTCGTGGATAAAGAACTTAAGAAAATAGATATTATTGCCTGTATGCTGCCGCATGCGGGTTACCTGTATTCCGGTAAAGTCGCTGCTCAAACCGCATCGCAGATTAAAATCAGGGATACGGTCATACTCCTCGGGCCAAATCATACGGGTTATGGCGTGCCTTTCAGTATTATGACCGAGGGCGTCTGGCAGACACCGATGGGAGAAGTGGCTATTGATTCTGCTTTAGCCAAACAAATATTAAGCCATTCCAGCTACCTCAAAGAAGACAGCCTGGCGCATCTGCATGAACATTCATTAGAAGTAGAATTGCCTTTTTTACAATATTTTAAAACCGATTTTAAAATTGTACCGATTATTCTTTCCACTGACCAGGCCAGCATTCTAAAAGAGATCGGCAAGGAAATCGCGCAAACTATCAATGCATCCGGAATAAAGGATTCCATAATGCTGGTGGCCAGCTCTGACCTGACTCACTATGAAAGCCAAGCCCAGGCCCAAAAGAAAGACAAACAGGCAATACAGGCCATATTAGATTTAAACGAAGATACCCTGATGGAAAAAATCCAGCAGCTCAATATATCTATGTGCGGGTATGCGCCGGTAATCACCGTGATTGTCGCCGCTAAATTATTAGGCGCTCATTCCAGCCGGTTAATCAAATATCAAACCAGCGGCGATATCACCCAGGATTTTGAGAGTGTGGTGGGTTACGCCGGAATCATAATTTATTAAACCTATGGATGAGATAAAAAAGAGTTCCGATGAAAGTTGGAAAGAGGCAGTAGAAAAAGAAAAGGAAACCTTAAAGAAAGATGGTAAATTCGTCCCTCCCCAGCCGGATTTTAATTTCTTTGTCACTACCCTTTCCCTGCAGGCTTCTATTGCCTTGGGCGAAATGCCCAATCCGTCGACAAATAAAAAAGAAGAAGACCTCGCCCAAGCCAAATTCCTGATTGATACCCTGGGGATGTTAAAAGAGAAAACAAAAGGAAACCTGAGTACTGAAGAGGCTAATTTTTTAGAAAACATACTTTATGAATTAAGGATGGTCTATGTTTCTAAACCAAGGGAGGGAATAAAAAATGATTGATAAAGAACTACTGGATATCCTGGCCTGCCCTGCCTGCAAGGGGGATGTGGAACTAAAAGATAATAAGATTATCTGTAAAAATTGCGGGAAGAAATATCCCATCAAAGATGGAATCCCCGTAATGCTCATTGACGAAGCAGAGGGTTAGATGAAAAAAATCTTAGTAATACACGGGCCAAATTTAGATTTACTGGGCCAGAGGGAACCTGCGGTTTACGGCAAGGTAACCTTAAAACAGATAAATGCGGCATTGAAAAAAATCGCCAAAAAGAGGAATGCCGCGCTAACCATAAAACAATCAAATCATGAGGGAGAAATCGTAGACCTGATCGGTAAGGCCAAATCTAAATTCGCCGGCCTACTGATCAATCCTGCTGCCTATACCCATACTAGCGTGGCCGTCAGAGACGCGATTTCCGGTTCCGGAATATTAACGGTAGAAGTGCATCTTTCTAATATCTACTCCCGGGAAGAATTCAGGCAAAAATCCCTGATTAGCCCGGTAGCAAAGGGGGCGGTTTTGGGTTTTGGCCTTAAAAGTTATACCTTAGGCCTTGAGGCGCTATTGGATTTAATTTAATGCTCAATGGAACAAAAGATAAAAAGTGTTTTTTTAAAATTAGAACAAAAAAATCTAGACGGATTCATCCTGTCTTCGCCTGCCAACATATCATATCTTACCGATTATAGAAGCCGCGACTCCTACCTTTTAATCTCAAAGAAAGAAAATATTTACTTTACCGACTCCAGGTATATAGAGGAGGCCAAAAATAATTTAAGCCCTAAATTTAGCGTTAAGAAAATCAACGGCAGTATTTTTAAGCTTATATCGGGGGCCTGTTGTGCCCTTGGGCTTAAACGCGTAGGTTTTGAAGAAAGGTATCTTCCTTTTGCCGAGTATCAAAAGATAAAAGAAGGCCTGAATCAACGCATCAACTTAGTCCCTTTTTATGGCCTGGTGGAAGAATTAAGGCAGTTAAAAAGCCCGGAGGAATTAGAAAAAATAAAGAAGGCAATCCAGATAACTATAGCGGCTTTAAAATTTGCCCAAGATTTTATCACTCCGGGCAGGAAAGAAATAGAAGTGGCTGCGGAATTGGAACGTTTTATCAGGTATCATGGCGCTTATGCCTCTAGTTTTGACATTATTGTTGCCTGCGGAGCGAATTCCAGTTTTCCCCACCATATCTCTTCTGAGAGAAAAATCAAAAACCACGAACCGGTATTAATTGATATCGGCGTCGACTATCTCGGATATAAATCAGACTTGACAAGGGTCCTCTTTTTCGGTAAAATAAATGTTTATGTAACAAAGATTTACAACATAGTGCGGCAAGCGCAAGACAGGGCAATCCGAAAAATCAAACCGGGTATTCCGATTAAAGAAATTGACGCAGCTGCCCGCCAATATATAAAACAAAAAGGATTTGGCGGGTTTTTTAGTCATAATTTAGGCCACGGCGTAGGCTTAGAGGTACATGAAGAACCTCAGATATCGCCAAAGGTAGATGATAAATTAATACCGGGAATGGTATTTACTATTGAACCCGCGATTTACCTCGCCAATAAGTTCGGGATAAGATGGGAAGACATGGTTTTAGTTACCCAGAAGGGTTACCAGGTCCTTTAGTGGCACTCTCTATAAATGAAGTTAAAAACGGGTTAACCGTATTGGTAGACGACATAGCCTATCAGGTGGTAGAATTTCAGCACGTAAAACCCGGAAAAGGCGCTGCTTTTATACGCGTAAAATTAAGGAACTTAAAAAACGGGGCTATTCAGGAAAAAACCTTCCGGGGCGATGAAAAAATAGAAGAGGCCTTTATTGAAGAAAGAAAACTGCAATATCTCTATAAAACAGGCAGCCTTTATTATTTTATGGACCAGGAAAATTATGAGGAAATAAGTATTTCTGAAGATATAATTGCGGAAAAGAGAAAATTTTTGAAAGATAACCAGGTGGTCAGCGTTAATATATACGAAAATGAAGTTTTAAATGTTTCCCTGCCAAATTTCATTGAGTTTAAAATCATACAAACTGAACCCGGAATCAAAGGAAATACGGCAAAAAGCGGCACTAAGCCGGCGACCCTGGAAACCGGGGCAGTAGTACAGGTGCCATTATTTATTAATCCCGGGGATGTGCTAAAGATAGATACGCGCACCGGCGAATATATTGAAAGGGCATATTAAAATACGAGGTAAGGAATGAATATAAAAGAAATTAAAGAGATGATAAACCTGATGAATGAGCACGGCCTGATAGAATTAGAAATAGAGAAAGACGGTATGCGCATTAAATTGAAAAAGATGGGTGCGCAAGCTGATGGATTAAGCGGCCCCGTCTTGATTGAAAGAGAAAAAATAACTCAGGCTTCCTCTAAAGAGTCAACGGAAACAACCGAGCAGGCTCTTATTAAAACAGTAGAGATAAAGGCGCCGATGGTAGGGACTTTTTACCGCGCGCCTTCGCCAGAGGCGCCTCCCTATGCTGAAACCGGCCAGATCATTGAGGCCGGACAGGTTATCTGCATCATCGAGGCCATGAAATTAATGAACGAGATTAAATCCGAAATCAAAGGTAAAATATTGGAAATTCTTGTCGATAACGCCGAACCCGTGGAATTTGGACAGCCTATGTTTCTGATCGAACCCCTCTAAAAAATGTTTTCTAAAATTCTTATCGCCAACCGCGGCGAAATAGCCCTCAGAATAATCCGCGCCTGCCGGGAGTTAAGCATCCGCACCGTGGCTGTCTATTCCCAGGCAGACCGGGATTCCCTGCATGTCAGGTTTGCTGACGAAGCTATCTGCATAGGCGAGGCGCAAAGCAGTAATAGTTACTTAAATATCCCAGCCATTATTAGCGCCGCAGAAATCACCGATGTGGAAGCCATCCATCCGGGTTACGGATTCCTGGCAGAAAACCCCCATTTTGCGGAAATCTGCGAGTCCTGTAAAATAACCTTTATCGGCCCTACCCCGGAAAATATCCGGCTGATGGGAGATAAGATGGCAGCACGCTCCACCATGCAAAAATCAGGCCTACCTATTGTTTCCGGCAGCACTCAAGTTGTGAAAAATAAAGAGGAGGCAATTAAGACCGCCAGAAGGATAGGTTATCCCATAATTATAAAGGCAGCAGCAGGCGGCGGCGGAAAAGGAATGAGGATTGCCCATAATGATATCAGGCTGGTGAGCAGCCTGATTACCGCCCAGGCAGAAGCAGAGGCGAGTTTCGGAAATCCCAATGTCTATATTGAAAAATATATTGAGAAGCCCCGGCATATTGAAATACAAATCCTGGCAGATAAATACGGGCATTTAGTGCATTTAGGAGAAAGGGATTGCACTATCCAAAGGAGGCATCAGAAGTTATTGGAAGAATCTCCTTCTCCGGCAGTAGATAATAAACTGCGCCGGCGCTTAGGAGAACTGGCCTTAAAAGGCACTAAGAGCGTGAACTACGTGGGCGCAGGAACAGTAGAATTCTTATTAGACCAACGCAATAATTTCTATTTTATGGAAATGAATACGCGCATTCAGGTAGAGCATCCGGTAACGGAAATGGTCACCGGGATAGACCTGATTAAAGAACAAATACGTATTGCCGCAGGCGAAAAATTACGCTTTCAACAAGATGATATCCAGTTAAAAGGCGCGGCCATAGAATGCCGGATCAATGCCGAAGATTTTGAAAATAATTTTATGCCTTCGCCCGGTAAAATAGAAACGCTTAATTTACCCGGGGGCCCGGGTGTACGCGTAGATACGCATATCTATCAGGGGTATCAAATCACGCCTTACTACGATTCTCTGCTGGCTAAATTAATCGTCCACGGAGCAAACCGGCAAGAGGCAATACTCATTATGCAGCGGGCTTTAAAAGAATTTCACATTGCTCCAATAAAAACCACCATTCCTTTTCATTTACAATTATTGGAAAATCCTTTATTTATTAAGGGCGAAATATCCACTCATTTTGTAAAAGAACTCTTAAAAGAAGAAATGGGAGAAGAATGATGCAGAAGAGAGAAACACGCACGGATTTAGGCATGATTAGGATACATAAAAACGTGATTGCTTCAATTGCCTCGCTAGCCGCCGCAGAAATTGAAGGCGTGAAACGCGTAGGCAGGACTTTTAAGGTGGACCTTTTAGAGTTAGTGGCAAAAAAGTATTTATCGGGAATCAAGGTCGATATTGACACTAATGAAGATGTGAGGATCGAAATTCCGCTGGTCATAAAATACGGATTTAATATCCCGGATGTCGCCGATAAGGTCCAGGAAAATGTCCGCAGTTCCTTAGAGAAAATGACGAATCTCTCCATAAAAGATATTAATATAAATGTGCAGGGGGTAGATAAATAACACCCAAACCTATCGGATGGTTTGGTGTAAGCTTGTGCTTAAGGAGGCAGAATGAGAATATTTACCATTTTAGGAATATTATTTTATACCGTAGTCCTTATTTTAATCGGCATAGTTTTAATTGTCTTTGCCTTAAATTTATTAAAGCCAGAAGATATAAATAATTTGCTCATATATACCCAAACCAGTTTTAATTCCCGGTTAATTATCGGCCTTTCAGGCTTGTTATTGATATTGATTAGTTTTTCCTTTGCCCAATTAATCTTAGGCCGGTTTCAGCGGGAAAAAACAATTGCTTTTACTACTTCCAGCGGTGAGGTAACCATTGCGCTTTCCGCAGTGGAGGATTTAATCCGGCGCATAGCTGGATTTATCCCCGAAATTAAAGAATTAAGGCCTGATGTCATCGCCACAAAAAAGGGAATTCTGGTTTCCTTAAGGGTAATCTTAAGGTCCGAATCAAATATACCGGAGTTAACCACGCGCCTTCAGGAAATAACCCGTTCCAAGATCCAGGAGGTTTTGGGCCTGGAAGAACAGATAATCATTAGAATCCATGTGGCAAA